>Ga0208958_1000617_pt1 | contig 41938 bp, 42 predicted proteins | sample RifOxyB1_FD_184032 | JGI IMG/M metagenome (GOLD analysis project Ga0208958, IMG submission 184032) | Soil microbial communities from Rifle, Colorado - Rifle Oxygen_injection B1 (SPAdes) | ecosystem: Environmental > Terrestrial > Deep subsurface > Rock core/Sediment | place: Rifle, Colorado...
TACACCAATAGCTCCGGTTGAGCCGGTGCTTCCGGTGGGACCGGCAGCTCCCGTGGCACCGGTTGCACCCGTTGATCCCGTGCTTCCTGTGGGTCCGGCAACGCCGGTTGCTCCGGTTGAGCCGGTAGAGCCGGTGGGACCGGCAGCTCCCGTGGCACCGGTTGAGCCGGTGCTTCCGGTGGGACCGGCAACACCGGTTGCTCCGGTTGATCCCGTACTTCCTGTGGGTCCGGCAACGCCGGTGGCTCCGGTTGATCCGGTAGGACCAGTGACACCCGTCACACCTATTGCTCCCGTGGCTCCGGTACTCCCGGTTGATCCCGTCGGTCCGGCTTCTCCCGTTGCTCCAGTTGCGCCAGTTGATCCGGCAGGTCCACCAGCTCCGGTTGCACCGGTACTCCCGGTTGATCCAGTGGGTCCTTTTTCTCCTGTGGCTCCCGTGGCTCCTGTTGACCCGGTGGGACCAGCTTCTCCCGTAGCACCAGTCGATCCTGTTGTGCCCGTAGGGCCAGTTACTCCGGTATTCCCCGTGGCCCCGGTTGAGCCTGTAGCACCTGTAGAACCTGTAGGCCCGACAACACCAGTTGCGCCTGTCATTCCTGTTGCACCTGTGGGACCCGTTATTCCTGTTACACCCGTGGCTCCGGTACTACCCGTACTTCCCGTGGGTCCGGCAACGCCGGTGGCTCCGGTACTACCCGTACTTCCCGTGGGTCCGGCACCCCCAGCTTCGCCCGTGGCGCCGGTTGAACCGGTTGCACCCGTAGAACCCGTGGGACCGGCATCACCAGTTGCGCCTGTAGAACCAGTAGGACCCGTAATTCCCGTGACACCGGTGGCTCCCGTGGCACCAGTTGCACCCGTAGGTCCGGTTTCACCGGTTGCCCCAGTGCTTCCCGTTGTACCAGTCGGACCAGTCATTCCAATTGCACCGGTTGCTCCGGTTCCACCCTGAACACCCGTGGCTCCGGTTGCTCCGGTTGCGCCTGTAGGACCAGCTGACCCTTCACCGCCTGTTGCTCCGGTTCCACCCTGAACGCCCGTGGCTCCGGTTGCTCCGGTGGGGCCAGTCTCTCCGGATGACCCTGTTGGTCCAAGAGCACCAGTAGCTCCTGTAGCTCCGGTTGACCCCGTACTTCCCGTTGGACCAGACACTCCTGTTACTCCGGCTTCACCTGTTGCACCGGTTGACCCCGTTGCACCTGTGGGACCCGTGATACCCGAGGCTCCGGTTGGCCCCATGCCTCCGGTTGCACCGGTTGACCCGGTGCTTCCGGTAGGGCCGGTGACTCCTGTTACACCGGTTGCGCCGGTTGATCCGGTAGGACCTATTTCTCCCGTGGCGCCGGTTGATCCGGTGGGCCCAGTGATACCAGTTACACCTATAGCTCCCGTGGCTCCGGTTGCACCTGTGGTTCCGGTTGGCCCTATTGCTCCTTCACCGCCCGTGGCTCCAGTTGCGCCTGTGGGGCCAATTGTTCCGGTGGCTCCGGTTGAACCTGTTGAGCCAGTAGGACCGACAACACCGGTTGCGCCGGTTGCGCCGGTGCTTCCCGTTGCTCCTGTAGGTCCAGCTTCTCCCGTGGCTCCCGTGGCGCCCGTTGTACCCGTTGGGCCAACTTCGCCTGTTGCTCCGGTTGACCCCGTTGAGCCGGTAGGCCCCTCTACACCGGTTGCACCTGTGCTTCCAGTTGATCCCGTAGGGCCTGTGACTCCCGTTACTCCGGCAGCTCCCGTGGCTCCGGTTGCGCCGGTCATTCCTGTTGGGCCATATTCACCAGTTGCACCAATCGGGCCGGTCACACCGGTATATCCTATTGATCCCGTCGAACCAGTGCCTCCGGTTGAACCCGTTGGACCTTCTATTCCTGTTGATCCAGTCGGTCCCTCAGCCCCGCTGGCTCCGGTAGATCCCGTTGCTCCGGTGGGTCCGGTTACACCGGTTCCTCCGGTAGATCCTGTAGGCCCTGTGATACCGGTTGCTCCCGTGGGTCCGGCAACACCGGTTGCACCGGTTGCTCCGGTGGGACCGGTTGTTCCCGCAGTTCCCGTGGGTCCTGTTCCGCCTGCAATACCGCTGGGTCCTGTTCCGCCTGCAATACCGCTGGGTCCTGTTCCTCCTGCTTGTCCACTAGCTCCCGTAGGTCCGGCAACACCGGTTGCTCCGGTTGATCCCGTAGGACCGGCAGCGCCGCTAGCTCCGGTTGCACCGGCGGGACCTTCACCACCTGTGGCGCCCGTTGTTCCGGTCGGGCCAGATACACCTGTGGCGCCGGTAGGGCCGGAAGCACCCATGACCGTTCCTACAGTATTAATAGATGTGGTGATGAACTCGTTTAATCCGACAAGGCCACTTGTGCCGGCAGCGTGGGGAGTAGCAGCACTTTCCTGTTGTGCCCCATTTCGTATTCCGATTATTTGAATTATTAGCGTTCCGGTACCCAAGAGTGCTAAAAATAGCAAAAGCCCGAGTGTCGCCGGCATAGTCCACCACCGGTTGTTGGTCATTAACGGGGGAAGTTTTTGCGACGGTATAATAATTGTTTCCGGTCCCGGGGAGGGGATAGGAGCGGCGATAGGCGGCACTATGGGGATTGGGGCCGGTATGGGGACCGGCATGGGGGGAATTGGAACAATCGGGATAATCGGGACAACGGGAGCTGGTTTAGGCAGCAGGTTAATCCCTTTCAGCAAGTTTGGTTTAGGTAGTAAATTAATCCCCTTAAGTAATTTTGGTCCTTCCAGCAATTTTTCTTCGGGCAACAGAAGGAGCTCTCCCTGTTTCGGCACGTGTTGATACATCGTGCGCGAGCCGGTCAGCAGTATGACATCTTTTTTGGAAAATCGCCGTGCGCCGCCTACTGTTCTGCGGCTGGTGATCAACCCGGCCTTTTCCCACCGCAACAGCGTACGTTTGGATATACCCAGCGTGCGCGCTGCTTCAGAAATCGTGAATATACCGGAAACGGAAGCGTGTGCGCGGGAGGTGCGCAAGGAAGATTTGGCCTGAGGAATACCCATGAGGACGTTTTCAGAGATAAGGTGGAGACCGAAAGAATCGATTATTGTGGGTAATTTACCTGTTGCTATCCACCGTTGAATGGTACGCTTGGACACCCCGACTAGCTTCGCGGTTTGGCTTATAGTGTACTTTTTTTCTTGAGCAGATTCTCGCATACCTTATATCAATTCAGTACCGAAATTCGCAAGAGCGATGTCAGCACTTTGTCATCATTTGTCATCGGGGAAAATAGGCCTACCCCTATTAAATAGTGAATGAGAATAGCTTGTCAAAAATGATGCGGTAAATTGTGCGTGTTGAGGCTAAACTATAAGTTAGTATGAGATGAGGGCGTTTGATGTGTTATAACTTATACTATCGGATTAAATTAGACAAACATGTACAGTGATCGTAAGTTTAGATTGTATTAGCGCCAAAATTCATGCAATTTATTTTGCTCATTTTTGCGTCTTTTTGTCGTATACGTCCATAAATGTGTTCGGAATCACCGTTATTAGGCGGGGGGGGGTGGTTTTACACGACGTACCGGGCTTGTGTGAACCAAAAAGCGCGGATTTTGTCGGGGGGCCGGGCTGACAATCCCGAAGGATTCTGTCACTTTTTACTCTTTGATTGCCAAAACAGGCACCATTATTTCCGTCCGGCATAATAGGGCAGGGATGTCTTGCCCAATCTTCTCTGCGTATCGCATCCGGATTTGTCTATTTGTTGGAATCCGAAGAACGTATTTTTTTATGCATGATACAGTGACGTCTTGGGATGATTTTGTAGTATTTTACACTGCCCGTATGATATTTCTATATTTCACGGATTACCGCATTATTAGTTTAGCTTGACTTATATACATCTAATCATATCTTCATGCAAAATATATTGAATGTAAAATAATTAATACAATGAAGAGCTCCATGCATCGTTATGTATGTAGCGAGAAAATTGAGGAGATTGTTTAGACCGGTACAAAGGCATCTTCCTTGGTTGTATCTTGTAGTAATTAATAATCAAATCCTGTAGTGATGTATTTGTAATCTACGGAGACTTATAATTTATTGTTGGTACTTTTTGTTCTCTGGCAATTGCCAAGAGTCGGTGCTAAAAAACATTTGGATCGTGCAAGCAACGAAATAGTGCGTGTGAAGAAAAGCACATTAGATTTTTACACGATGGTGATGATTGTTTGTTCGTGGGTAATATAATTCAGAAATTTGTATTTCACGGGTAAAAAATAAGCTTATAATACATTTTCAGTGTGTCTATTTTGCGAAATAATGTGCATCATATATAATGGATGTATGAACGCACGCGTGTATGATCACCAGAAAGTCGAGGAGAAGTGGCGGCGCCTGTGGCTTGAAACGAAGTTTAATTGTATTGATTTAGCCCGTAGCACCACGCCATTTTATAACCTCATGATGTTTCCGTATCCATCAGCAGAGGGGCTGCATGTTGGGAACATGTATGCCTTCACCGGGTCAGATATCTACGGACGGTATAAGCGGATGCAAGGATGTGACGTGTTTGAACCGATCGGACTGGATGGATTCGGGATTCACAGTGAAAATTATGCGCTGAAAGTAGGCCGTCATCCCATGGATAATGCGGTCCGGACGGAGAAGAATTTTTATGCGCAACTTGCGCAAATAGGCGCAATGTTCGATTGGGACCGGACGCTCTCTACATACGATCCTGAGTATTACAAGTGGACGCAGTGGTTGTTTGTGCAAATGTTTAAACACGGTCTGGCATATCGGGGTAAAGCACAGGTGAATTGGTGTCCGGGTTGTAAAACGGTTCTTGCCGATGAACAGGTCGTTGATGGAAAATGTGAGCGATGCGGGAATAATATAGAAAAAAGAGTACTAGAACAATGGTTCTTCCGTATTACCGCATATGCGGAGAAACTGCTGAATAATCTTTTTAGCCTCGACTGGTCGGAAAAGGTAAAGGGAGCACAAACCAACTGGATCGGGAAAAAAGAGGGGATTACCATCGACTACCCGGTTGTTGATGAACAGGGTAAATCCGTTGGTGAGATTTCTTGTTTCACTACACGACCCGATACCAACTTTGGGGCCACTTTTGTGGTGTTGGCCCCCGAACATCCCTTTATCAGTCAGGTGAACAGTGTGCTAAAAAAGGAAGAGGCCGACAGAATAACCCGCTACATTGAGGCCGCCAAAAGCAAACCAGAAGCAGAGCGGATAACCCAGGGGCGCGAAAAAACTGGAGTATTCACGCACCTCTATTGTGTCAACCAATTGAATAAGCGCCGTATGCCGCTCTATATTTCCGATTTTGTGCTCGCGGGTTTCGGCACCGGAGCAGTCGTTGGTGTCCCCGGACATGATGCCCGCGATTTCGAGTTTGCGATGCAGTTTGATATACCCATTATTCGCGTCGTGATGGGCGCAGATGGCGACACTTCGGAGATTTCACGGCTGGAACAAGTACAGGAAGAAGCGGGAATTATGCTGAATTCCGAGTTTCTCAATGGATTGGATATTCACGAGGCCACGACCAAAATGATGGATTATTTAGAAGAAAAGGGTTGGGGGAAGCGAGTGACGACGTATCATTTGCGCGATTGGCTTGTTAGCCGTCAGCGTTACTGGGGCCCGCCGATACCCATGATTTTCTGTGCCACGTGTGCCGCCTCTGGCAAAGGTGAGCAAAAAGGTATGCCCGGATATTATGCCGTGCGCGAATCCGATTTGCCGGTTCTGCTGCCCCGCATTGCGGATTATCGGCCCGGCGATGATGGCGTGGCGCCGCTTGCCAAACATAAAGAGTTTTATGAAACAACCTGCCCGGGCTGCAAAGGAGAAGCTGTACGGGAAACAGATGTATCCGATACATTTTTAGATAGTTCGTGGTATTTTTTGAGATATCCAAGTGTCGGCTTGGACGGCAAAACGTCGCTCCGAAACAAACTTCCGTGGAATCCGGAAATTACCAAAAAATGGTTACCCGTCCATATGTATACCGGCGGGGCAGAGCACTCGGTTTTACACCTCATGTATTCGCGGTTTGTGACTATGGCGCTCCATGACTGGGGATTTTTGGATTTTGATGAACCGTTTACCCGGTTTTATGCGCATGGACTGGTTATCAAAAACGGCGCCAAAATGAGTAAAAGTAAAGGAAACGTCGTCAACCCCGACGAATATATCAAGTTATACGGATCTGATGCATTACGACTCTATTTGATGTTCATGGGGCCCTTTGATCAGGGTGGAGATTTCCGTGACAGTGCTATGGAGGGCATGAGCCGGTGGGTGGGGAGGATCTGGCGTCTGGTGGCCAAGCACTCCGAAGCCTCAAGCGCTACGATCAGTTCGGAGCTTCACAAGACGATAAAACGAGTGAATGCGGATATAGAAAATCGTCGGTACAACACGGCAATTGCCGCCATGATGGAGTTTACGAATTTGGTCAATGATCAGGGAGGTGTGATGAGTGCAGGGGACGCCAAAACCTTCGTCAAACTTTTGGCACCGTTTGCACCGCATCTGTCTGAAGAGCTTTGGCAGCAGGTAAATGGATATAAAGATTTCAAAGTGGCGCAATCTGTGCATGTCCAACCGTGGCCAACGTTTAATGCATCGCTCGTAGTTGATAAAGACGTGACGATCGCTGTTCAGGTGAACGGGCGCTTACGCGATACAATTACCGTACCGACAGCATCTGCTTCTATACAGAAGTATATAGAAACGGAAGCAAAAAATCGCGAAAATGCGGTAAAATATCTTGCGGGTAAACCGGTGAGGAAAGTAATTTTCGTTCCCGGGAGACTCATCAATTTTGTCGTATAAAAATTGAAGGAGGACAATCGCCATCTAATCATCGCATCCCACTCATCTCCACAAGCGTATCTGCGGTGAGTTTGATGAGATTTTGATAGTGACCCAGGTTTGTGTCTACATAGACCAATCCTTCAATCGATGTCCCGATCCGCAGGAGCCATTGATGGCAGTCGTTCCGAATTAATTGTTTGAGCCACGGGATATTGGCAAGCTCAGGCCGATAGTCTTCCAAACGAGACAGAAGAATGCCGGTATCCAACAGTCCTCCTCCCATGACCCATTCATTCTCCAGAGATGTCAGTGAGTTCAGAGCAATGGTCTGCATCCGCAGCCAATTGTCTAATCCTCGCATAGCGGATGCGGCTCGTAAATATGCAGCGAATTCCTTATTCTTCGTCCATACGTCGAGGATCACCAGATGCTCCTTTCGACACGCTTCGACAAGTTTTTCATATACAGGATAGAATGGATTTCTCGGGTCCTCCATGTTGCCGTTTTTATGTGCCAGAAACAACCCTTTTTCTATGTTTAACCAATGTCTCGCGTCAAATCGTTTCGGGTCTCTCCGGCGATTCCTCTCTCTGGCTAAGACCGATGTGGTAACTACAGAATCTGCGAGGTCTTCTCCCAGCGCTATGTCGTTTTCAGGATCAAGAACTGCGTCCGGAGGATCTCGACGAAATTGCGCGCTCCCTGTTTTTGTGCCATTTGAGCCTGATATGTCTACATCTGCGTGAATCCGATTAAGCGGAATTCCCACATTTTTTGCAAGTATAGCAAGTGGAGTAGCTCCGGCTTCCGGAAAAACAAGATGCAATTTGGGATTAAGACTGCTCAGATCGTAGGCGGTTTGGATTGTGTTAAGGATGGATTGACGGGTTTCTTGCGGGGGAATCATGAGCGCGAAATAGGGAGATCGTTGACCATCCGCCCAGCGCGCGCGGGATTCGTGTTGAAGGCGCGTGTTGACGGTTATGGTAGCGCGGACAAGAAATGCTTCCACTTTAGGAGATAATCGTGGCGCTTCACCAACCGGCGCCATATAGAGACGCCGGGGCTCTACACCTTGCATCGGGGCGTGTGGATAATGATCGGCAAATGCATCGGCAAATGCCCGATGAATATCTGTTACTCTATCAATTCGTTCTATCGGTCGCACATCACTTTCTATACGCTCCGGGGGAGCCCCTGTCAAGAGTACACTTGTGCTTCACGCTCAACAATTTGTAATCTATCTCGCATATTTTTCTTTTTGAGTGTGATTAAATAGAGCTGTGATGGATACCATGAAAGAAATATGGCGTCTGTACCGCGTGCCTATCCTCCTTGGCGGGGCGAGTTTGTTTTTTATCATCCTGTCGATCGTTCTTCTTGTCAAATCGCTCCAAACCATGTCACCCATTACGTTTTCGTCGGATCAACAAGCGACGGGTAGCGCCGTCCTGGGCGCCGAAACCATTATGATCGACATAGCGGGGGGAGTGATTAGCCCCGGGGTCTACAAACTTGCCGCCGAAAGCAGAGTAGAGGATGCGATTGTCGCCGCCGGCGGACTTTCGGCTGACGTGGACGGCGAACTGCTCGCCAAAACCGTAAATCGCGCGATGAAACTTATTGATGGGGCAAAAATATTTATTCCGAGTACCGTGGATGTCGCACAATCTGCCGCCGTTGTAGCGACACCTGAGAAGTTGTCGCAAAACGGCGGGTTAGTTTCCGTGAACTTCGCAACTGCCGCAGAACTGGAATCATTGTCCGGCATCGGCCCGGCCACCGCTACAAAAATTATTTCAGGCCGTCCGTATCAGACACTTGAAGAGCTGGTTACAAAGAAGGCCATGGGAACGTCGCTATTTGAGAAACTTAAAAATCAGCTGTCACTGTAATGACCGTAGACGGTTTCACCCTTATCATTGGCCAGCTTTTGCCCGAGCCGCACGCGGGACTCCTTGCCGGGATGTTGTTCGGTACCAAAGCAAGTATTCAGAAAGATCTGTATGATGCGCTTGTTGCCACCGGCACGCTCCACATAGCGGCCCTCTCCGGTATGAATATTTCCATTCTCGCGACCATTGTCGGCGGTGCACTGCTTCGGATGGTTAACAAACGCATTGCCAGCCTTCTGACAATAGTAATTATTATAGGGTTCGTATGGTTTGTCGGGGCAGGGGCAAGTATCGTTCGGGCCGCCATCATGGGCTCTGTTGCGCTTTTGGCCACGGTTTTCGGGCGCCAGTATTGGGGCTTCCTTACCTACTGTCTCACCGTCGGTCTTATGCTTCTGGTTCATCCATCGTGGATAGCTGATCTGTCGTTTCAGCTCTCGGCACTTGCTACACTGGGAATCATCCTGTTCGGGCCCAGGAAAGAAACCAATATGGTGAAAAGCGATCTTCATACAACACTTGCCGCGCAGGTGTTTACCATTCCGCTCATCCTATCAACGTTCCACAGGATATCACTGGTTTCTCCCCTGACCAATGTCCTCATCGGTTGGGTCATTGCACCGGTGACGACGCTTGGGTTATTGTGTGCGCTCGTCGGTTGGATATTTTTGCCGCTGGCATACCCGCTTGCCTGGACCGCGTGGATTTTTTTGGAATATATGATACTGATTATTACCTGGACCGCGAAAATTCCATTGAGTTATATTGCATGGTAGCTTCAGAATGACTATATCAAACTGAACTGGCTGTGCGTAAAGCGGGACAAAAAATAAACAGAAAATAATTTACTAGAGGATTACCATCATGTTTAAGCTGCGTTGGGGATACCTGATAAGCGGGATAATTACAGGCTTTATGCTGCTTGTCAGTTTCATCACCTCTCTCCCCGACGGAAAACTACATCTCTATTTTTGTAATGTCGGTCAGGGCGACGCAGCATATGTCCGATTTCCCGACGGACGGGACATGCTGGTTGATGGCGGACCCAACGATCGGGTCATCGACTGCCTCTCGCGCTACATGCCCTTTTGGGATCGCGAGATAGACCTTGTCATCATGAGTCACCCGCAAAAAGATCACATCGCAGGTCTGGTGTCGGTGCTTGCCCGCTACCGTGTCGGCTACGTTGTGCGAAGTAGCGCCACAGAGCAGTCAGATACATACGAAAAACTGAAGAATGTGATTAAAGATAAAGCCGTTGGGGTCAAAGTGGTTTCTCTGGGAGAGCATATTACCGTGGGGCCGGTTGTACTGTCAGTTTTGGGGCCGGGCGATGCTACGGGGGATGTGAACCTACAAAGTCTTGTATTTGCCCTGAACTACGGCACATTTGACGCCCTCTTCCCCGGCGACGCTCCGCTTCGTCAGAGCTTTGTGGGGCAAGCAGTCGGCACGCTCGAAGTGCTAAAAGTTTCGCATCACGGGTCCCGCACCGGATTAGTGCCTTCGATTCTTGAGCTCGTTCATCCGGCAGTAGCCGTTATCTCTGTCGGAAATAATTCCTTCGGCCACCCCTCCCCCGAGGTGGTCACCATACTCCAAAAGATCGGTTCTACCATCTATCGTACGGATAAAGAGGGAGATATCGAGGTGGTGAGCGATGGGAAATCTTGGCAAGTAGCAAAATAAATACTATACTTACCCTCTCATATATGATTCAACCCGAGAAGCAATCAGAATACATTCTTCCTGCAGGAGCTGAGCTTGTAGATTGGATGGGAGCGGATAGCGATGTCTACAGGATGAAGGACGGCAGGCGTGTTTTGAAAGTATATACGCATTACACGCCTGAGCAAATTGGAAAATATCAAGAGTTTATGCGTTGTGCAGCTGACTGGACAGCTGGTCATCCTGTGGCGTGGGAGGCTAAAGTAAACAAACGGCACTACCGATTTTCCATTGGAAGAGTGGTCAAAATAGATAGGATCGACCAGATAGCTGGTTCTAGTACGCTCCCACCATTTCATTGGTATACAGCAACAGAAAGTGAATTTATTTTCGGTCCGAACGGGCAAGATTTTAATAATCCGGATGCTTCTTTTGAGCGGAAATTGAAAGGCCTACAAGGACCGGAAAAAGCACGTTTATGCAGGCTTAAGGTAGATAGTTCGTACGACGGCAGTCCGATAGTTCCGCAACTCATAGTTGCACAAAAGGCTCTATCGGGCGATCTGAATCGGGCATTAGGTGTAGAAGGTATAGAAATTATTGAGTACAATATGAAATTTCGGATGCCCGCTGATGGAGTAGTATCGTGCATTGTGACGGATATTTGTCCTAATATTCGGAAACTAAGAAGCACAGGATAAAGAGGGAGATATCGAGGTGGTTAGCGACGGAAACACATGGGGTGTCACAAGTCCTCAGTAGGACTATTATCTTCTTTCAACGCGGGTGTGTGTGTATCTGCCTGTTTCGGTAAATGCCAGCATAGAATTATATTCCGGATCCAGGATGGTCAGGCCGTAGACAGGTCCTTCTGTGGTTTCAATTTTTTGGATGCCGACTCCATCCCGTGCTTTCAGTTGTTTCTTAAGGACTTCGATAGTTGCATTTGACAGGTTGTCCCACTGGTGAAGTTCCCATGCTCCTTTTTCTGAATTAAATACGTATAATCCATTGGTATCGAGTTTCCCGTCAAGTGGGCCTGCTTGCTTTTCTAATGCATGAACAATAGGAATAACATGGGTAGACTTCATAAGGAGCGTACTATAGCCCAAAATGAGCATAAAATCAAGAACGTCTGTCTTGAATTAGACTCCCATTGTGGGTATGATATGGCTCATGGGAACAAAGGAACTCCATGCCCCCAAATATTCAGCGTTCTGCCGGCTTTGTCCCGCCAATCACGTGACAACGCAGGAATGTACGTTAGTTCAGCGGCAACAACAAAAAGGTTCTCCGTTATCAGCCGAAGAGCTGCAGGCCTGGATTGATCCGAGGTGGATGATCCCTGTCTCCTGTGCGAATGAGTATCAGGATGTAGCAAACGCTGTTGAGGTGGTTAGTGAGTAGAGATATTTTTACTTTATCCCCCATGTACGATATACAGCTTCTCCCGCTGCTCTCTCAAGACTCTGTCTCATGTACTTTTCCACGAGTTTATCTCTTTGTTCTTTGAGTATCCCCTCTGTGGCTTCTGCGGCCGCGCGGACCAAAGGTTGCCCTGCCTTACCCAACACCAAAAAGATAGGAGGAGGACGTTGGTCGGTTAACGATTGCAGTATCTCTTGATTTTGTTTCGGCATGGTTGGCAACAGATACTCCTGGTAGATTTTGCCGTTCATTTCGCTATAGATAATCGTTGGTTTGCTAGCAGCCAAAAGCTCTGGTGATATTTCCGGGTGTTTGGTGGCGAGCGCTCGTTTCCGGCGTTCGTCTGCATACAAACGTTCTAATGCATTTTGATTGCTGTTATAGAATGTTTGCATAGCTCCGCGATTCATTTGTGTTCTTAAACGGGTTATCGTATTTTGGAGAATCCGGTTGAGCGTCAGGACAGTTTGCCAATCAGCATTAGCTCCATGCAGGACGTGGATGGCCTTTTTATATTCAACAGGGGGCAATCGAGAGAGTGTATTGAAAATATACCGTTCTTCCTGTCGAAATATTGTTCGTGTTTCCTCAGGGTTGTGACTTCGTCCGATGAGGAGGTGGCCAAGGCCGGTTGGGTCGCCCGGATACCAAGATTTGCGCTGCATCATGGTTATGAGATATGACCGATCGAATTCCCGTTCGTGAGACATAGAGAATGCCGCGCTTAGCACGTCTGGTGTTTTTTCGCCTGCGCTCCGTCGTAATTCCTCCAGGAGATCCGTAAGGAAGGGGGGGGTATTACGAATATACATGTCCGGGCCTGCGGGACGTTCTGTTTCCCGCGAGGTATCTAAGACCCTCCTCCCAAATTGTGTTAAACGTTCTCCAATAGATGTCATAGGTTTTGTTGACTATAGTACCAAAAAGTCAGGATGTAAAGAGGGAGCTGTTTTGCCCACTTGACAAATTCTTTACTACAGATATATAATATCTTTTTGTTAATTTGGAGCCGTCCATTCGGGCCTCCATCCCTCTTTAGGGATCGAGGCTTGAGCGGACGGTTTTATTTTGGGCAAAAGACTGCTATTATGGAGACAATGAAAAAACAGATTGAAGAAGTGGTAGTTCGCGCTCTGGCAGCCATGGGTATCACGGGAGTTACCCCCACCGTTTCCGTCCCGGAAAATCCGGTACACGGGGACTACACAACGAACATTGCACTAAAAATGGCAAACCCGCGAAAATCTGCAGAAGACTTGAAAAATGCGATCATAGAAGATCAAAAGGTATCAGGTGCGGGAATTATTGACCGTGTGGAAGTAGCGGGTCCGGGCTTCCTAAACCTCTTTTTGACCGAGGCTGGTCTTGTCAGTCAAGTGTCGGGAGTGCTAAAAATGAAAGATGCGTATGGGTTTGCCCCAAAAGTGTCAAAAAGTAAGGGTGAAAAGGTAAAGATCAAGAGTTTTGAGGCAAAAAAATCAGGGCAAAAAATGGGTAAAAATACGGTATCTCACGCAGGAGAAATACGGGGGTTACAAACCACCCCAACCACCCTAAAAAATCCCCGCAAATCCGCCGCTGGTGATGACGGAGCCCGTCAAAATAAGCAAAACCCGATAGAGGAGTCAGGCAATAGAATTCCCGCGAACCGCATTACTATCGAGTTTGCCCAGCCCAACCCATTCAAAGAAATTCATATCGGGCATGTCAGAAACATCGCCCTTGGCGAAAGTTTTAGCCGGCTATCTGAAGCCGCAGGAAATACGGTCCGTCGGGTGAATTACGAAGGGGATGTGGGGATGCACGTAGCCAAGAGCCTGTGGGGTCTTGAGAGGCTCGGCAAAGACGGTGTAGATATATCCGGCGTAGGATTAGATGTTCAGGAGAAAGCCGCCCTTCTGGGGCGCGCCTACGCGGTCGGATCCAAGGTGTTTGAGGCGGAAAAGTCTGTTGCAGAAGATATTACCGCCCTAAATAAAAAAATATATGCAATGGACGAGAGCATTGTGCCCGGGTGGCGGCGGGGGAGGCAATGGAGCCTTGATTACTTCGACACCGTGTATGCCAAGCTCGGCACGCATTTTGACCGGTATTATTTTGAATCAGAAGCTGCTCCGGTGGGAGTTGCGCTGGTCACCAAACATATTGCGGACGGCATATTTGAGAAAAGTGACGGCGCAATTATTTACCGTGGCGAAAAAGTCGGCCTCCACACGCGGGTGTTTATTACCAAAGAACACTACGCGACATACGAAGCCAAAGATATGGCGCTGGCGCCGCTTAAATACGCTGAGTGGCCGTACGATCTGTCGATTATTATGACGGGCAATGAACAGTCGGAATATTTTCGCGTAATGCTTGCGGCGCTTGCCGAAATTAATCCCGATCTGGCAGCCCGCACGCGCCATATGCCGTTTGGTATGGTGCGTCTCACCACAGGCAAAATGTCATCCCGCACCGGGGATGTGGTCACCGCCGACTGGCTCATTGAAGAAGCGAAAAAGCGGATCTATATCATACTAGAGAGCAACAAGACAAACTATAGCAAGGAAGAAAAAGAAGATATCGCCCAAAAAGCGGCAGTTGCTGCCATCAAACATTCCATGCTCCGGGTTAACGCGATCAGTGATATAGCGTTTGATCTGGAAGCGTCGGTATCATTTGAGGGGGATTCGGGCCCGTATCTGCAGTACACCTATGCGCGCGCAAAGAGCGTATTGCGCAAAGCAGAGAAGGGAGACCCTACACCATTGACCCTGGACCCCGAAGCACGCATCCTTGCCCGCGCCATCTCGCAGTTTCCTGACGTTGTTGCCGAAGCAGCCGCCAACTTTGCGCCGAATACCCTGTGTACCTACTTATTTCACCTGGCTCAGGAGTTTAATCTGTTTTACGCCAAATGTCCGATTATCGGCTCCCATACCCGTTTAGCCCTCACCGCCGCCACCGCGCAAGTCATCAAAAACGGATTATATCTATTGGGAATAGAGACCATGGAGCAGATGTAATACTCGTTCCGTTTTATTTGATAGTTTTGATAATGTTCGGTATATGATTTTCAATCCCCTTGAGCAAATCAGGATCCTCTTTTATTTTATCCATCTCTTCCTGAGAGACGGGAAGTGACCTCGGTTGTACAGGTGCTTTCTTCCCAAAACGTGCCTGAAACTTTGCCTCAACGCTTCCATACCCTTCATAGCAATGTTTATATATTTCCATATGCGCATATTATACTATAAGTTGTTATCTATAACGGACTTATGTTATAATAGACACGTAAAGTATATGAAACAGGTAGACGGGGTATCACAACAGCTGGTTACGATAGGCTTAACTCTGCAGGAGGCGGGGATCTACCGTGCACTGCTCACGAATCAAAAACTCAGAGTGCGGGATGTAGCTAAGCAGTTGGGAATCATGGTTCCGAGCGTCCACCGCTCGCTTGTCGGACTCAAACGGAAGGGTCTCGTGACGACGTTTGGAAGACGGCCGCTCGCGCTCACGGCAATTGATCCGAAGCTTGCGCTGGGGAAGCTGGTGAACGATCGGTATCAAGGTGAGCTGGCCGTAAAAGACCAAATTGAGGAAGCACTGACGCGGCAAACCTCTCCGGAGCCGGAATTGGGTGTAGCGTTTTTAGAAAGTAAACAGGCCACCTATGACTATACCTTTCCTCTTATCAATACGCTTCAAAAAGAAATGCTCATTCTGTCTGTCGGCGAGCCTATTCCCGAAGAGATTTTTTTATCCCTCTTCCGTGCGATAAAGCGGGGAGTGGTCGTAAAAATGCTCTCCGAAACTTATAATGAGACCAACCGTGAATTATTAACCAACTGGAAGAAAAATGGCTGGCAGGTACGCCATTTACCCAAACCCACGCTGGATTTTACCTTGACGATTTTAGACGGAAAGGTAACGGTTGTACAGATGAGAAGGGAAAAGGAGAAAGACCGGCGTGTGGGGATCGCGATTTATAATCCCGCCTACGCCGCCGCCCAACGGGAGTATTTTAGCGCTCTTTGGCAAAAGGCAAAAGAAATTTAAAAGGATCAATGTCCTGGAGCAGATGTAAAAGGTTTACGATCTCCCTTTGGCTGGTTCAAAAAGTACGCCGACCGGATGGATTTCTTGGAATATTTTCTGAGCTTTAATCAAGTCAAATACCATGTCAAAATTTTCCCGGAATGACGTATCGACAACATACAGACTATTCGGTTCGAGTCGCCCAATGGGCCACCCATGTATGTGTTCTGTGATGATATGTCCCGGCAGAAGTATGCCGAGGCTCTCTCCCTCGTATGCACCCCCGACGATTAATCCCCGTTGTTGAATGTCACGATCGAAATACAGGAGTAAACCAAATAATGCTAATTTGGCTCCGTTGGTAAAATGTTCATATCTGCCCCGCACACTACATGGATCCGCCTGACGGAATTCTTGAGTGTAATCTCCGCCTCCGCCAGAAAAATTTCGGTAAAGAATATCTGCTATACTTACTTTTCTAATATCGACAAAATAGGGATTTTTCTTGGGTGTGTTACGTTCGGCATGGGAAGGTGTAGGATATTCACCATATCCTAATCCGCCGGGTTTCACTCGGAATTCGTGCCCGTGTCGCCTAAGGGTAATTGCCTGTTCTTTTGGTTGTACAGTGCTCTCCATTTCAAAATGAGTAGCGAGTAATTCTTTGTGGGTATCAAACCATGTTGGATCTTTGGGGACCAATCCGTTCAGATCAGAAGGGTGTATATGATGTGGCGATGCAATCCGTAGTCCGTGTGCGAATCGTACGCGCATATCGGATCTCATGAGCCCGTACTGCATGGTTCGTAATCCAATATATTGCTCTTGGACAATTTTACGGTTTTCTTTTAAGGTTTGTAAATTTGCTACGCTTTCATCAAAACGGGGATCAACGAACGTTTCATTTTTTCTCCGTCCGCGGAATAGTTCTTTTATTCCTGCCATAGTTTGCTGGTTATACATCAGCCGTGACGCTTTGTCAATGTATTGTAAGGATTTTCCCTCTTGACAACATGCCGATGGTTTTATACTCTGCGGTCAATGAACCGCCTTGAAATTTTTCAGGACAGGCTCACGAATGGACTAAAAACCATTTTTTGTATTCGTCATACCCCCGCCACCCCTCCGGTTGTTGAAGCTGTTGCACCTGTATCACTCGAAAAAGATCCCTTTCTTGAAGCGCAAGTTGCTGCATTAGCAAAAATTGCGAAAGATCCGGAATTAACAGAAGTAAAAGTTGATGCTACGACTGGACTTCACCGCATTGCTAACGCTGACGAAATTACGGTAAAAATATAATCCTGTCAGATTTCACCCAGTGTTTTCCACCATTTCAGACCGGTAGAGTACGGTCCCGGGGCGAGTCTTCAGTTCTTGTGCCAGAGTTGTCGCCGCTTTTGCAAGCGTTTGTACTCCTGAATGTATGAGATCGGAAGGAATTTCTCTATATCGCCAAAAGTCCAACTGTTTGGAATCAGTATTCAGCGCGATTGCGATAGTCGTGCTGGTTATGGCAGGCTCGTCGGGGCAGTCAGGCGTTGTACAGATCTGGACGTGATGTAGCGGAGTGCCGGGCGCATCAATAAAGAAAATAATCAGGTGACCCTGGTTTGGCGGGGCGTTGAGATCTTCCAGAGCCAACTGTGCAAGCCGCCTTGTTTCTTGGTCAATTGCAAGTGAGGGTTTTGCGAGCTCTGCTGCTATGGCCGCCTTAAAACCGAAAACAATTTCTTGCCCTGCGCGATCCGTTTGTTGCTGTTCATGCCGTGTCATTGCGCGGTAAATACTATTTCGGGGCATTTCAGTGGATCCGTGTAATGACATGAGGGGGACTATATCGAGCGCGCGCCGCCTTGTCAAGAAATATATTAGGTCAATAAAAACCCAGCCCCTCGCGAGGGGCTGAGTCAATCTTACCGCAAACGCAGGACGTGAATGTCGAAATGTAATACGGAAAAAGTATAGCATAGTATTTTTTACTATGTCAAATAGATTGGAAAGATATCAGAGAATTGTTACTTTTTTCCGATAATCAGCAGCGTATCCCGGAGCCTCGGTACGGCAGCCATGGCCAGGTAATTGGCAAACTTGCCGGTCCAGACCACGGGGTGGTCGGTGCGGTTTTTGCGGCGGAAGGGCGAATAGCTGATCATGTGGGCGGCCTTGTGTATGGTCCATCCTGCGTGGGAGACGAGCGTCCGTAGTTCCCGGAGGGTATATTCGCGGTTATGGCGGTGGTAGAGATTCGAGCCGCGCCCTCCGTTTGCCAGGAGCGCGTCTATATCGTACATGGGAGATTTCCCCAGGAGCATCTTTCCCTGGTTAATCGACCGGCTGATATTGGGCGTGGTGACCAGCATGTGTCCTCCCGGCTTCGTTACCCGGTACATTTCCGTGAGGGGTGGAATGGGCGACTGGGGCAGATGTTCGACGACTTCGGAGCACAGGACGATATCAAAGAAGTTATCTTTGTATGGAAACGGATCAGTTTCTATATTCAGGAGGGCAACCCGTTTATTTTTTATCGGCTCATGTTTACTTGCTATTCCCCATACCTCATATCCCGCCAGCTCGAGTGCGCGCCCCAGGTGATATGGATAGCATCCTACATCAAGAATCTGCATACGCTGACGCGCTGACGCAATGACGCTAATTTCTTCCAGTATCCTCTTATATCTCCCTTCATGGACCAAAAAATACGCACGTTCTTCCGCAGGTCGGATAGATTGTTCTACCGATCGGAGTATGTTGTGGATTTTCATAATTACCACCCGAATATCTGTCCTGCGCCGCCGAAAACAGCGGCTATTGTTATGACGACGCCCGCACCGACAAGGAGAATGTTTTGCAGGCGTGTATTTTTGTGGGCACCCATAATACTGTCGGAGTTTGCTATCCGCCATAGGAAGTAAAAGATGACCGGCAGCACGAGTCCGTTGAGGAAGTTTGCGGCAATGGTAATACGAAACAAATTTATATTAGGCAAAAGGACGATAGCGGTTGCTGCGGCAATCTGCACGAGGAACAGTCCGTAAAATAATTTGCTTTTGCGGAATGTCTCATCCAGGGATCCGGAATAGCCGAAAAATTCCGAAAACGCGTAGGCAGTGGCCAGCGGCACGATAATAGCCCCCAGCATGCCTGCCGCCAGAAGTCCGAGTCCGAAGAGTGTTCCTGCAAATTCTCCGGCAAACGGCTGAATGGAAAGAGCTGCGCTTGCCGCGTCGGCAACATGGATGCGGTTCACAAATAGTGTTGCCGCCACCGCCACCATCATGAAGAAAGAAAATATGTTGGTGATGACAGCCCCGATGTATATTTCCCACCGTGAGTAGGCGAGGTGCTCGACAGACACATGCTTGTCTTTGATGTAGCTGTTGATAAAAAACTGTCCCCATCCGGTGACGATTGTTCCCAGGACGGCAACGGAGGTGTAGATAAACGCAGGGGAGATGTCTCCCTGAGGTATGCCAAGCGATCGGATTGCCAGTCCCCAGTCTGGTTTGGCAAGAAATGCTGAGGCAATATACACCACATAGAACCCGATAAGCACAAAGAAGAACCGTTCGATAATCGGATACTTCGCAAGGACGATAAAGAAAAACAGGATTGCGGTCATAATCGGGAGAAATACCGGCGGCATGCCAAACAGCTGGAGGCCGGCTTTGATGCCGGAGACATTCTGCACAACGACGAAAAAGTTGACAGATGCAAGTATGGCAAACAGGAGCACAGATACACGGATGCCGTAGCGTTCGCGGATGAGGTCTCCCAGGCCTTTTTGGGCGACAATCGCAATCCGCGCGCCGATTTCCTGGGTGATGGCAAGGACAATGGTAATAGGGATGAGAATGGACAACATCCGGTATCCGAAGATGGATGCGGATACGGAATATGTTGCGACCCCCGCCGCATCATTGTCGGCAAATGCAGTAATAATTCCCGGACCCACGACTGCCATGGCAATGACGATTATGTTTCTGAATCTGACCAGTGTGTTTTTCATGCAGTGTTAGATTTTGTCCAAAATAGATTCAGCCAGATCATCGATCGTGACAATCCCGAGCATGTGCTTGTTATCATCGATAACCGGAAGTGTTTCCAGCTTGTACTTGAGCATGCGCTTGATGGCGGTCGTTTTGGGGGTCGTCAGGTGTAGAACGACCAGTGACGGGTTCATAAATTTATAGAGTGGCTTGTCGCTCGGAGCAAGCAGAAGTTCATGGAGACTGGATACCCCCACGAGCTGTTTTTGGGCGTTGACGATATAGACATACGACAGGGAAGAAAAGTCCTGCGTTTCCCCCTGAATGCGCTGACGGATCCGCATGGCCGTTTCCTCCGGATTGGCCACGAAGTATTCCGGGGTTATGAGGCCGCCGATTGGCGTATTGGATAGCGACAACAGCGAGGAAATTTCCGTGTTTTTATGCTGGGACAAATTCGTGATGATGGCCGCCCGCCGGCGTTCAGTGAGGGTCAGGAGAATATCGACGGCATCATCCGGATTCATATGCTCTACAAGGATCGCAGACCGCTCGGGGGTAAATTCTTTAAACAAATTCTGTTGGTAGGTGATATTGAGGCTTTCGATAACCTCGGCGGCAAGCTCCTCGTCCATAAGGGACAGCACGCGGGTGACGTTTCGTATGCTCATGGTTTCCAGATGGTCTGCCAGATCCTCCGGCATCAGGCGGGATAACTTTTTTTCCTCTTTTTTGAGGACCACTTTGCCGCGGGCAAGCTCTAAGGGCTGAATGTCTGTCCAGGAGAGGAAGCGGGAGGTGATAGTTTTCCCCAGGAGCCGCAGGATTCTGCCGAATGTTTCATCCACTCCAAACCACCGCAATACTCCGATAATGCCGATATCCACGCCTGCGATTGTGAGAACCGGCTTATCCTGCAAGGCCACGTCGTTTACGCGCACAACCTTGTTCCCGCGGATATCGATAATCTGCTGGTCCAGAAGGTTTTTACCCAGGTACAGCTCCTGGTGGGCGATGGCTTCCACCGAAAAGCTGTCCATGATCGTGATGACGGCATTGAGTTTGATGATGTAGCGGATGGGGATAATGTAGAGGTGGTTGTGTCCGCCGTCTACGACGAGTTTGGTAACCGTGGGCTGGGCTGCGGCCAAAAACACAAGGTCGGTGAGGCGGCCGAGCCGGATGCCCTGCTCAGTTTTTACGTGTTTTCCTTTGAGTTCAGAAAAGTAGAGCATGATCCATTTATTGTACTCCTTGTATGGGTAAGTCAATAGGGGAATTTGAGGGTTGTGCCCCGAAGTGATGATATGGTATGATATGTTTTATGACAGGCAATCATGAAAAGTCACCCAGAGGAGCTAAACCTACTGAAATTTCACAGTTTGTGAAACGGTGGAAAGAGCTTTCACCAGATCAAAAAAGCGAGTTGCTCAAAAAACCAGCAGATTTTTTTATATTCGTTGGGGAAGATTGGGGTAAGCTTGCAGAGGACAAAAAGAGAGCTCAGCTTATGCCGTATACAAAAAAACAAACTCTTCTTCCTGAATGGTTTCACCTATTGCATAGTCCTATTGCAAAAAACAACCAAGCTTCATTCAGTCGGGGCGTGGACCTCTCACTTACGGGATCACCTCGGTACAACAAATTCATAATCACAAAGTAAAAAATCCTTTCAAGGCTAAGCCTTGAAATTATCTAGCGCCGCAGGATCAGCTTTTTTCACCCGTTGTTACAGTTCTTCCGGTGCGGCCGTAAGGACGCGGCAAAAATCTCCAAGAGAGATATCGTAGAGCGTAAGCCCCGCCTGCAGCGTGTAGACCTCTTTTGGATCATCAAGTTTCCATAATTGTATGAGTTCATGATCGCGGGTTCTAAGAAGATCTGATACAGCGAGTATATCAGTCATGAGACGCGGGTTTACCGGATGTTCTCCTTTGATATACCAATATGGGGTTATCAAATTCGAATGCCGACCCATGATAATATCACGTTCTTCTTTTGTTCGATTTAGATAGCGGTGATGTGTATTCGTTACGGTAATGACGTGGGGGGCGAAGTTCAGAGGGCCGGGAAAAAATTCAGGAGAGTAGGCAGAATAATTATATGATGTTTCGGTACTACTGAAATCTGTTGGCCGGTAATTTTCCCATGGTAAGATAGGATCCTCCGGGTTCGGTGACGTCAGAGTGAATAGAGGAGCTCCGTCATGCGTCGGATAGACAAGATAGTTTCGCAGTAAAAATTCTAGCTGGGCAGATGGGGGTTGATACGTGTCATATCCGTCGAATGCCCGGAAAATCTGTTTGCCTATGGTCCATGATGTGAGTGGTTCCGCGGATCGCAGGCGGTCGATTTGCTGGATAGTTTCTTTCGGGGTTCCCATACGTGTGCGTGAGTGTACACCGGTACAATTGCGCTGTCAACAGGCGCCAAAAATCGTTCATGGTACAATACCAGTCATGCAGTCGCATATTAGAAACTTCGCTATAGTGGCGCACATTGACCACGGGAAATCCACGCTAGCGGATAGGTTGTTGGAAATGACCGGTACGATTGCCCACCGGGATATGCAAGCACAAATTCTCGACAGCAATCCCATCGAGCGCGAACGGGGGATCACGATAAAGCTTGCGCCCGTGCGGATGCAGTATAAAGAATATATTCTCAATCTCATCGATACGCCCGGCCATGTGGACTTCGGCTACGAGGTATCCCGCTCGCTTGCCGCATGCGAAGGGGCCATCCTGGTTGTTGATGCCACGCAGGGCGTTCAGGCACAGACTCTTGCCAATCTTGCCGCCGCGCGGGAGCATGGCCTCACTATTATTCCGGTCATTAACAAAATCGACATGCCCACGGCGCGGATTACAGAAACAGTGAAAGAGCTGGAGAGCTTAGCGTTTCGGGAAGAGGAAATACTTACAATTTCCGCCAAAACCGGCCAAAACGTTGAGAAAGTGCTGGCAGCAGTTATTGATCGCGTGCCGGCACCCGCCGGAGAGGCGGGTAAACCATCCCGCGCGCTTATCTTTTCCTCGCAGTATGATGCACATAAAGGCGTCGTCGTCTTTGTCCGGGTCGTCGACGGAGAGATTCCGAGTGGTGCCGCCGTCCGGCTCCAATTTATGGCTTCCGGCGCGTCAGTAACGCCTATCGAGGTGGGGTATTTTAGTCCTCAGATGGTGCCTTCCGGCCATGGTCTCAAAACAGGGGAGGTGGGGTATATTGCCACCGGCTTGAAAGACGTCCGGTTTGCAAAAGTGGGGGATACGATAACTCTGCCGCCTGCGGTCCACGATCTCCAACCACTTCCCGGTTACAAAGAACCCAAGCCCATGGTTTTTTTAAGTTTGTTTCCGCTTGTTGCCGACGCATTCACCGCCGCCCGTGAGGCAATGGAGCGGTTGCGGCTTAGCGACAGCGCATTCACCTTCCGCCCGATTTCCTCCGCCGCCCTCGGGAACGGGTTCCACTGCGGATTTTTAGGGCTTTTGCACGCGGAGATCGTGCAGGAGCGGCTCTCACGCGAGTTTGACCTCAATATGATTGCCACCGCCCCGTCGGTCGAGTACCATCTGACGCTTATGAAGGGAGTTGAGCCCGGCAAATATGGCCTTAAGGCTATGGAGAGCGGGCAGAAGAAAGAATCGGGTGTCGAGGTGTCTATTCAGTCTGCGGCAGAATACCCCGACCCGACGGTCATTGCCCAGGTCCGCGAGCCGCTGATGGAGGTCGCGATTTTTACCCCCAAGCGGTATGTGGGTGCAGTCATGCAGCTTGCTACAGAGAAGCGGGGCCAATACATTAACCTCACATATCTGGGCGAGCAGGCGGAGTTTACCTATCTCATACCGCTTGCCGACATGATTATCGACTTTTTTGACCGCTTAAAGAGCGTATCGGCAGGCTACGCATCTCTTGACTACGAGTTTATCGACTTCCAGGAGGTTGATGTGGTCAAGATTGATCTTCTCGTCAACCATGAGCAGGTTGATGCATTGTCTCTTCTTGCCGTCCGGGATCAGGCACGGAGCCGCGCTCTCACGATTGTCGAGCGTCTGGCCCAGGTGATCCCACGGCAGCAATTCCAGATCCCCATTCAGGCAGCAATCGGCGGCCAGGTGATTGCCCGCTCTGACGTCAAATCATTTAGGAAAGACGTGATTGCCAAGCTCTACGGCGGAGACCGGACGCGCAAAGACAAGCTCCTCAAGAAACAAGCGAAGGGTAAGGCGCGGATGAAATTAATAGGAAGAGTGCAAATACCTCAATCTGCGTTTTTTGAGGTGCTCAAGAGGGAGTAGTATGAAAGAAGAAGCTCCTAAACCGTTTGCAGAAGCGCTTGCGAGATACCGGATTACGCTCGGCGCCCCCATGCTTTTTCCTCGGAGTCCTGAGATGGGTTTTGTGGGGCTCACCAAATATCCGCATGTTTTTTTCTCCCACACTCTTGAGCTTGTCAGTCCTATTAAGCCTACGGCGGCACACCCGCAGGAACATGTCGCGCTTTCCCACGTCATGGTCATGTTCGGCCATGGGATAGTAGAAGGCCCAGGAGAAGAGGAGTGGAAATTTATGGGGACAGGGAAATCGGTGTCGGGAACGGTCCGCCAGTATGACCAAGTAGCCAGTCAGATGGGATGGCCTTCTGTAGATATTATCATTTCCTGCCATGATGAGCGGGAGATTGCTTCTCAAATATATGTATCCTTAAGCCTTGGAAATATTCCGCACATCTATCCCAGATCGACCGCATTTATGGTCAACACGCATGATCTTGCATATCTAGATGTAGGCAGAGGAGTTCGGATGACTGCGCGGGCCCAGGCGTGGAGCGGGGTAGAGTGGTGGCGCAATTACTGGTCAGCGCCAAGAAATGCCATTCAGCGCGCGACGCAAAAAATTCCGGATTGGGCAGTATCTGCAAGCAGGTAGTAGAGATCAACCCCGACCTCACCTTGCTCATCTGTTTGCATCTTGCGTGTACACATTATGCCACGCGCTGCCCTGAGCCTGATCCGGCTCTTCTCTCCAGTTGCAGGAGTCTTTCTCGCCGGACCATGTCGGCACATACTTTTTAGCTTCTTTGATGGATTCTTGTACAGAGTTTTGTTGCTCTACAGTTAATGTCCCCCGAAGGCGCCTGTGTATGTCAAAATATTTTCTGATAACCGTATTCAGTTTTCTCTTATATTTTTGTTTTTTAAAACCGTCGGGTATCAGACTCTCTATCTGTACATGACTCATCAAATTCTCTAAGCCGTGCATAAATCGGTCAGGGGTATCGATGGGGACTACATTCCAAACTTCTCTATACGTAGACGTGCGATCATATCCCGTAAAGCTGTGCATGCCACCTGATTGACTCCGTCTGAATGCACATTCACGAACGTATCTGTAGGGATCTATTCTTGTTGATTTAAGTTCTTGAGGTCTTTCGTGGTTAGACATATGTGCCGGGACTGTAAAACTTTATACGTGGTTTGTCAAGAACGTTGTCATTACGATCGCGACCGCGTAGCTCGCGACAACATACGATGTTATCTCTTCCCGCCGACCGGTGGGCGGGGGGTAAAAGGACCAGGTGTCGGTTTGGACTCATATGTTCTATCAACCACCTGATGCATAAGCTCTACGGCATCGAGGAAGTATGCATCGGGTATGGATTCGGTATCACGGCCGTCTGCAGTCACCCGTTCCAGGTAGCCATCCTCCGTGAGGAGGTATTGTTCACTATGACTGGATGCATTGTCCTTCGTTATCGCGAGACAATCGATGAGAAAAGACGGTTTTGTTCTCCCCAATCGGGGAAGTATTCCGAATTTTTCCTTCCCTATGGTTACCGAAACATGAGCCTTGTTCACGGGTATTACGTGGGGCTTTGTCATGTCGTAGGTTGTTTTTCCCCAACCATCGAATAACTGTATTTGTTGGTCAGTGTAGGCATCAGGAGGTAACACGTCAAATTGTTGGAGCATTCGTGTGTGAAGGCTTTGCAGAAAAATTTGGAGTTCACCTCGACTTATGTCGACAATACGCGCTTGATCTGCTCGTTCAATCAATGGAAACATATCTATCCTTTCTTCCTGCCCAGAGTGCTACGCATAGCGTTGCAGGCTGGTCGGGCAGAAGTGTGAACATATTACATCAATTCTCCGTCTCCACCCATGCCCGTATTGCTCATATGTCGAATCGTGGCTTTTACAAGATCCAGCGCCTCGCCGACGACTTGATAGTAGCCTGTAAAATGTGCATTATCGGTACGGGTAGGTATTAGTTCATTTCTATTACCAGCTGATTTTTTGACACATTCCTTCCCAAGTACACATACGACCCTTTCGTATGGGCGATCATCAGAGTTATGGTTTTTGCGGTATGTCTCGATCATGAGAAGAGCCTCGTCCGGTTCAGGAATTGATCTTCCAAGGGTTATATTTACATCAACCTCCCTTTCGCCCTCAGGTTTACATGGAACGACCACAAATTTAAACTGTCTGTCTCCGGTTCTAATGCCGGTTTCCAGTCGTTCCGGAAATGTACGAGCAGTCAGTTGATTATATAGTTCTTGAATTTTTTTAATATCCTGCGCAAGCTTAATATTTCTGGCATCAACTTCGTGTTCCTCTTGTATTTTCCGTGCTGTTCTCGTTATCATTTCAAACATATCTATCCTTTCTTTGGGCGGGTATGCTCAGGTATTGTTATTTATTCTGCTTCTGGACATCCCTGACGATGCCCCTGAGATTGTTGATCAAGTCCTTATCGTCTCTGATTGTCAGTAACCTTGCTGAGCCGGCTTTCTCGTATTCAATCCTATCCGGGTGTATGGTAAAGATTTCATGAGAGTGTATTTGTCCTTTAAGGCGAATAATAAACAGCGAGACATCATAGGTGTTATTAGGTGTATTGTGTCCGATATGGACCGCTGCAGACAGCGTCGGATACTTATCCGAAGTAATCATTGTTCTAAACCACCGGCGGCTTCCGTCTTCCGATTTGTGTACCATCTCAGGATTGACAGCAGGGAGCAATGCCGCAATAGTCCTGCGCAGCGGATTCGTAATGTTGGCAATATGCGGGTTCCATTCAACACTAGTTTTCGTTTTTCGGTCGATCTCTTTAAATCTTGCCATGACCATATCTATCCCTTCTTTGGGCGGGCCTGCCCGCCGGCCTGGCGAGAGGATTCTATGTGTTGTTTTACATATGCGATCGTATTGGTGAGTTTTTTGATATACGGGCTATTTGCCCGGAGATAAAATTGTTCTCTCGTGAGATGGTCGGCATGGAAAACGGTTATTGGCGACAGTGTGTACGTTTCGCTGATTTGTGTGTTGGGGTTTCTGTCTTTATCGATATAAACCCAGGAGACTTCATACGTATTTTTATCTTTTTCATGTCGTATAGACAACTGGGTAGATAGACTCTCGGGGAAAAATTCTGAATCAATTTTTCCTCTCCACTCACGGCGGTTGCCGTCAGGGGATGTATGGAGATCCTTTGGATCGCACGCCGTAAACACTTCCTCAATCTTTTCTTGTATTTTCCTCACAACCTCGGGGATATACTTATCCGGATTGCGGATTATGATACCAGCTTCCTTTCTAAAACGGTCAAACATATGCTTCGTGTCTCCGGGCGGGGGAGATGGTTTGGACTGTACCATACGGCCATATGGATTGCAAGAAGTATGGTATCGAGCTATACTACCCGCCTATGGCACCATTTCGTATCGAGCAATCAGGGAGATCTGTTTGGCAGGTGACAGCACAAGAAATACAAGATATGTTCAGGAGTTCGTTGGTGACGGCTCTCACGAGTGCCGGAGTATTGAAGTCACGCTCTGTTGGACACGGATCGTTATCATATTCCCGGCAGGATGTTGCCAAACTGGTCTATGCCAGATATTTACTGGAGGACGCCAAAGAGCGTGGTAAAGATAAAGACGCAGTAGATTTTTCCGTGATCCGCGGCATCATCCCCGGTAATATATTTGATCGGATGCAGGCGGCGCCGTGGTGGACCGAGTTAAACCTTCGAATGTTGCAGAAATGGCATGTTGATCTCAGGAGCATGGTAGGGCCGAGTGTGCGGGAAATTGATCGTTATGGGAGACTGCCGAAGCTTAAAGATCGCGCCTAGACCGGTAAAGCAAATTTATGGGAGCACCATCAGAAAAAGGACAACAGGAACACCTTCCTCGACAGCAAGTGAAAGAGGGGCTTCGTGTGCTTGCCGAGCATGCCAAAGAGCAGGGCGGCATGCTTCAGATAAGTGATGTGAGCGCGCTATTTCCGGATTTTTATGAGAATGAAGAGTTACAGGGATATCTGGCACAATGGATGGAGCAAAAAGATATTGGTCTTGCGCTGGAGGAGCCGGAGGGTGGCGATGAAGAAGCGCTTCAGGATGAATTGACATTCGGTGTGGGGGTAATGGGCGAAGAAAGAAAGGGCCGTAAAAAAAGGAAAGAATCGGATGAAGACATATTGGCCGGTATAGATAGTGACGATACGACGGCCCTCTATCTAAAACAGGCGTGTCAACACCCTCTCCTTACAGCGGAGCAGGAAAAAGAATTGGCGCGCCAGATAAACGCAGGAAGTCAAGACGCGAGAGACACGTTGTCCATGTTTAATCAACGATTAGTTGTCAGTATTGCCAAACGATATATGGGAAGAGGACTTCCACTTCTCGATCTTATCCAGGAGGGTAATATGGGGCTTTTGAAGGCAATAGATAAATATAACGTCAAAAAAGGATTTCGTTTTTCTACGTATGCAACCTGGTGGATCAAGCAAGGTATTACCCGTGCTATTGCCGATAAAGGGCGCGCCATCCGCATACCCGTTCATCGATTTGACGAGATAACACGGTTGTATAGGACAATACATAGATTACGACAAAAACTACATCATGAACCGACAGAAAAGGAAATTGCCCAAGCAACCGGTCAGGGAGAACAATATATCCACCAATTATTAGTTACATCTCAACGACCGTTGTCACTCCAAACGCCGCTCGGGGACGGCGAGGGAGATGAAGAGATGGGGGACATGATCGGTGACCGGAATGCCGATACGCAGGGAACGGTAGAGGCAAATGAAATCCGCGACAAGACGAGGTGGTTGATCGCCCAGTTGCCGGACGAGAGATCTCGTGATATATTGCGGCTCCGGTTTGGTCTGTATGACGGGAGGGTATATACGCTCGAAGAAACCGGACGCATTTGTGGTGTGACACGCGAACGGATACGGCAGATTGAGAAAGAAGCGCTGAAAGCGCTGCGTCCCGCCGCACGGCACATGAGGCTGCAGGAGAGCAGGTAAACCTATATGAGTGGAGCCCGACACATAGAAGCAGGGGATCGTGAGCGATCCGGACGTGTGGTTTGCCGGGAGTCTGTTCCGCTTGCAGCACTGCGCATTTCTGATACACTCGCGCAGGAATGTCGGTCAGAACTTGACCCCCGCAAAGTAGCGTATTTGGCCAGATCTATCAACCAGGGTATGGCGGAGGTCACACCCGTATTGGTGAAGGCGCATAAAGAGAAACAAGGTACATGGTACGAAGTGCTCCATAAACCCGGTCAGGTTGCGGCGTTGTCTCAATTACGTCAGTCGGAATGTCCGGCACTTGTCCTCTACGGGCATGACGACTTTCGTTTGACCGATGCCCCACCTGCAACGCTTATGGCACTGGCGGAAAAAGGGACGAGAATAGAGCGCGAAGAAGATATCAATGTTGCCGATTTACTCCTGGAAGGCGCAATCACGGATGATAAACATAAAGATAAATTAGAAATGGAAATGGGGAAGGGATAAAAGGTGCGTATCTGGGTGAGGGCCAGGGAAGAAAACAGGCACATCGCGTATGACATTATCGATGGCTATCACCGCAGCAGTGTGTTGCGAAAGCTGAAATTCGGACTAGCCAAAGCAATCGTGTCGTATGGCATGTCGGATGAAGAACTGTATGACCAGCGCGTGATTGCAGCCAATTCCGTGGCCTCCATACAGTTTGCCAGGGTGGTCCGCGCCATGCAGCGGTCATTTGTTGAGTCCAAGTGGCATCGGAATTATCACCTCAAATTGTCGTCAGTGTTGGGAATGGCAATGAATGAGAAAAAACTAAAAGAACCCGGGAAAAATATGAAGTTAACGACCGGGGAGGCGCAGGAAGCCATTGAGTGGGCACTGTACAAAGTCGCTCTCTGGCAGGGAGAGTTGGGCTCTATATATCAGGAAATACGTGCTGCGGAGTCATCCTTTGAAGAAATTCTTGTACAGGTACGCTCCACCGGCGGCGGGAAACCGGGGTCGGGAGTGCTGAGCCCCGCAAAATTTATTGCTATGACAGAAGAACTGCCGAATAACATCCACCTTCAGCGCAAAATGGTAGCTATCATCCGGGAGCATAATCCGGATGCTACGACTACGAGGCAGATTGCTCAAGCGTTACGGTTAAATAGTAAAATTCCGTCAAATGTAAAAATGTTAGAGCAAAATCCGATCGCTGTTGCGGAAGAACTTATTGGAGATCGGTTGGATGAGCAGCCTGCTCAGAACCATCCACAGAAGAAGGGATTTATGAGAGGTGGAGAAGCAACGTCCCGGGCGAAAGCGGATTCCCGCGAGAACCCGTCTGTTTTGGCGCAAAAGGGTGCCGTCGTGTTTGAGAGAACCCAAACTGCGGGGTTGGAATGGTTAGATTATGTGCCAAGTATATCCAAAGAAGAGAAGCAGGTCATGAAATCGCTTTTTGTGGAAGGGCAGACGCCGGAAGACGTGTGCGCTTCTTTACGAATCACGGGAAATAAATTGGAACAACTGATTTTTAGCGCCCAGCGGAAGTTTGCACTCGCACGATTGGATAGTCAATTGATGAAACGATTACGAATGATGGGCGGTAAACGGTAGCTCAAAGAGGCGGATTAAGAGTAAACTTCCCACGTTGATACCCAGCACCACTCCCAAACTTTTCGTCAGCCCCTCAAGGATGCGGGTGACTAGGTCAAGCGCCGTTCCGGTCAATCCTATCCGCAATCCCGCAAAATAGGCCGCGCTCACCATGATGATGAGGGTGAGGGCAAACGGCACGAACCCTTTCAGATCTTCCGAGGAGGAAAACATGGCGTTACTGACTGCGAAGAGGAGATAGACAAGGAGCAGATTCAGCCAACTGAACCACTGCGACCAATCGATAAAATATGCAAGTGCGGTGAGTGCGATAAGGCCGACAAGCATGGGCGCCAGTCCGATGAGGTATCGCCGGAACGGATCGGAGTGACCGATCATCACGGATCCGGTTCGGATTTCCGTCCCGAGCATCGTCGAGGGATCTTGCGCAATAGCCTCCGGTACCAATGTCAGTTTTCCGGTCCGTACTCCCAGTATTTCCGCAGTAAACAGGTGTGCTAGCTCGTGGATGACTGTCCCCGGGAACATAAGAAGGGTGAGGGCGGTAACACCGATTGTGCGTGAACGGGTGAGGCGGACGACCAGGTCGTACAAGGCCTGTGTGAGGCGCCCGGAGACTGCGTAGAGGGTGATAAGCTCTCCGATGAGGAGTAAGGCCTGCATGAGTCCAGTATGGACAATTGTGGCGTAGGGCGCAAGGCAGAGTAGTTACCTGCTGCGGGAGTGCGTGGTAATAAAGGAATGAAATTTGTCAGCCACGGTATCAAGCATTGCCGCTGTTTTGAGTTTCCCGGCTGCTTTTTTGGTCAATATGTCGTAGGTGAAATTTCCCTTTATATTTTTTACGACATCTATGGCAGTTCGATTAGAAGAAATTATATAGGAAACAGAAGAAAGGGGATAATCTTTACCGATTTCCTGTTTTTCTGTAGAAATATGTACGATAATGAGAGAATTATGGGCACGATTATTCCTTCCGATAAATGCTTTGACAGTAAATCCGTCAGCAGTTTCTTGAAGATCTACGTTATCTACGCCAAAAAAAGTCTCAGTTTTGTCATGTCCGGTGTCATCTTTTCCTATGATAAACGCCCTTCTCCACGTTGATATTCCCGATTCCTCAGCATAGTGGAGAAGACCACGGATTTTAGTACCATACCGTTCGACCAGATCATAAATAAAATCCCGGCTTTCTTGATTGACAGCTAATTCAGCTGCTCTTGCTCTTGCGTCATTGAGAAGTTCATTAAATACCATGGTGTTGGTTTTTGGGCGGGAGGTTTATGTAATAGGCCGATATTACACGGCGAAATCATGTATGTCAAGCTTGATTTACCTGCGTCCGTTTGTGTGAACTCACAGAGTTGTGATAGCATACCGGCGTGAGCAAAGAGGCTACTCCCATTCGTCTGTCCGAAACAGAAGGCGACACATCGTGGTTGCCCTACAGTATAGTCCGCCGTGATGATCACATTGTGGTGCGCGGCGGGTTGTTCAATTATCTTTCCGGTCCGCTTCTGTCTGCAGACACGGATCAATCCGTTTTTATGCCGACGTATGGCCACGAGGCCATTTCCGTCACCAGAGTTCAGCATAATATGTTTCAAATAGGGGAGTGTGGTGTTGTGCGCATGGAAGAAGATGCCTGTTATTTTGTCCGACAGGATAGGAAATTTGTCTTCAGAGCAGCGATACCCTCGCCGGACAAGCGTGACGAGATATTCACCGGTATGGTGCACTTCGGTGCTGCAATGGCGAGTAACGGCAGCTGACAAATATCGTATATTTTTGCTTCCCCGTGGGTTGACAGTCATGTGTTTAGCGCGGTACAATGCCCATTCATGGGTAAATCACCAGAACATAGTCTTGATCATCGCATGCAGATTGAAAAACGGGGACCAGTGCTGGCCCTGTATCATCTGTATGAATCGAATCCGGAAAAGTGGATTCATCCGGAGGATATATATACGCTATTCGGGTGGGCCGAGCATGATGAAATGGCGCGGGAAATGTATATGGCGCTCTCACTTAAAGTTCGTACAATGCCATTTTCTCCGGCAGGAATTGTGACCATAGAACATGAACGGGGGGCTGTCTATATTCCCGAAGCACACCCGAATACGATTATTCAACCAAGAAAATTTCGACCGGCTCCTCAGGGCGTTGATGAAGTGCGAAGTCCAAAATGGCTCCTGGATATTTTTTCCGAGTTTCCCAAGGCGACGATCACCGAGCATACACAGACAGCAGTGGCACGTATACCGCGCTTACCGTATAAAATATTCTATTGGGTCACTGATGCAATGACACAGGGCTTCCGCATATCGTATGAAGAAGTACGGCATTATTTAGCCCGGGATTTTCATCAACCAGAGGATCCTGTGAGATACACAAACGACATACTTGCTTCTTTAGGACTAAAGTTCTGCAGGATCGAAGTAGATGCCAGTCGCGCGCTTCGAGTCGTTCGCACGTAACCACAGTTGTGTTTCTTGCACGTTATCTTCCCTGCACGTAGAATAGATGTTGGGGTATGAAGAAACATTCCAAATGGCGGCACATCGGCATTTTGACCATTTTCGTTCTTTCTCTTCTTCTCAACATCATACTTCTTACAGAGAGATATCAGCAGAACCGTGTGGTGGCGGTTGCAGATGGGGATTCCATTCAGTTATCTGATGGCCGGCGGGTACGGCTTCTGGGCGTTGATGCGCCGGAGCGCGGGTCCTGCCTTGCCCAAGAGGCCAGAAGCGAGCTTGCGCGGCTGGCGCTTGGGAAACACGTGAGGTTTAAAGATACACTAACCGATGGGTATGGGAGAGTTTTAGCTATTGTTATTGTCGAAGATTTTCCCACCTGGATGTCATATCTTTTTCAGCGCTCCCGCGGCGCTCCACTGGACCCCGACCCTTTAGTCAACCGCGGTATGCTTGCGGCGGGTCTTGCCAAAAATACGTATTCGGCGCCTGCGGATTATGCTCCTACACTGAAACAAGCGTCGGACAAGGCAAAAGCAAGTGCTCTGGGGATTTATTCTTCCCGCTGCCGCACGCAGGCGACAGGAGATTGCACGATCAAAGGCAATGTCCGCGAAGGGGAGAAGATCTATCACGTACAAGGCTGTGACAACTACTCTCAAGTGATCGTCGACGAAGCCTTCGGCGACCACTGGTTTTGTACGGAGCCAGAGGCTGTTTCTGCTGGCTTTACCCGCGCGACCGGATGTCGGAAATAACGGCTTAAAACTCTCGACAAGAATATAACATATATGTTATATATATAATTATGAAACTTATTTCTTTTGATGAAGATCTTAAGCAGCAGTTGAAAGACCCTGCGTTTAAACGGGAATACGATGCGCTGGAGCCTGAGTACGCGGTGATCCGGGCCGTGATCGGGAAGCGGATAGAGAAAAAAATGTCTCAAAAACAATTAGCCCGCAAAGTAGGCACCAAGCAATCCGCTATTTCGCGTCTTGAGTCGGGCACCTCCAATCCGTCGGTGAAGTTTCTCCAAAAGGTCGCCACAGCCCTGGGCGCGCGTCTGTCTATTTCATTTGTGTAGCAGGCTTGTTAGGCTATGCGGAATCGCACAAGTACCCGGAAGTAGTTACGATTTGCTGTTTCCCCGGATATAGTCACTCATGTTTTTTTCAATGAGCTCCATGGTCTCCCAGAAGCGTAAACTCATTGCATATGCAGGCGTCACGGGTTCCATCCAATTTTGAGAGTCCGCACTTTGTCGTACCCGATGGACTGTTTGAGATCTAAAATCTAAAGCGTAAGTGTCGGAAGCCAGTATTTGTGCGTCGTGACGTTTGGTCAAATGGAGGATAACCGTATCTTTAAATGGACTACTCACGACAGGAGTTTTATGCTCTTTTCCGATAAACGCAAATGTACGCATGCCGGTATCTCCATCTTCCAGGGGGAAGAGGTAGCCTGTGGAGAGATGAGTGTCTATCATTGCATTTTTCGGGGAACGGTATGCAGTAAATTTAAGCGTTTCACGACGCAGACCCTGTCGCTGTTGTGCTTGGCTCCATAACTGCCCGAGGGTTATGCGGTGTTTTTCAAAGTTTTGTAGAAAAATAAGTTGCTCTATCGCAGCGCGGTCAAGTTCTTTCAGCATAAGATACATCGGCGGGCGGGAAGTTGTTTGGGTAGATAGTACAATCTGTTCCTACTATTGTCAAGGAGTCTGGATAGGTAGTGTCGGAGTGGAGAAGGTGAGCACTCGCCAGTCTATTTCTTTCGTGTGAAGACGAGAATAAACGGGATAGGTAGGAGGGCAAACCCCAGAAATTGCAATAGCTGCGGCCAAAAGAAGATATAGATAGCACCACTTGTACCGGGATCTATTGTCCACCCGTTTTTCCAGTTATTGACCTTGACATGTGGGAGGATTTTGCCGTCAGAGAGTGCTATCCAGCCGGGATCGTAGGATTGGGAAAGAATAAGCGTTGACGCATCGACGCGCTGACGCATCGTCACGTTATAAAACGCCGGATTTGGATGTGACACTTGGATTGTCATCCCCGCGGAGGCGGGGATCTGAGTTCCTGTTCTTATATTTACGAGATCATTGTACGGGATTTGGTACAACCGGATGCGCGACACCGTATTTACTGTTTCCTGTTTGCCGATTGCGTCATTAGAAAGATATACGGTGTATCCCAAGCCATCCGGGGCAAGCGGTGGAAGAATAAAATAATCCGTGGTTCCATCAAGATATGTCTCAAGCTCGACATGCCGCGCGGTGTCATTGATAAACGAAATCATGAGCGGGCGCCCTGTAACATGCCGGCTTTCAACTGCAGCCAGATAGCCGAATTTGTGGGAAAGGGTAGGAATATCAAAAGACAGGCAGCCGCGCTGGTTGATGCTTCGCAATTGCAGAGCTCCGTCCGCCTCGCTTGCGGATGCCGCGCCCTCCTTCAGGAGTCCGCATTCCTTGACCGCCGCGGCTGTTAAATCTGCGGATGCAGTACTGTCATACACAGGTTTCGCCGCCGTAAGCAAAGCGAGCGCGTCAAAGTCCCGTTCATTGACCGACCGTTTGGTAAAAAGCGAACGGAATTGGTAGGTAATACCGCCCTCTCCGGTAATATAGTCGCCCAGTTCCCTGTATGCCACATCGTTATCCGTCCAGGTATAGGGGTTTACCGTAGGGAGATTTTGTTTGAGGGAAATAAATGAATCCGCTCTTGGCGCCCGTTCATACAGCGAGAGCTTACCGAATGTTCTGGCGGGTGTGCCAAGTAGGTTTTTTATCTCATCGATAAATAGGGAGCGGTTATTGTTGGGCGTGGTCACGTTTTCGTCCAGTAGAATGTAGCGGATATCGTATTTTGCCATCACCGCGTCTATTCCTGCAGCATCCTTGGCATACAGCGCACGGGAGAGCTCCCAATAGTAGTTTTCATTGGTTGCGCTCCACGGGTCAAATGCCCGGTCCATAATCGGTTGCGGTAGGCCAAACCAGGAAAAACCGCTTCCCCGGTATCCGAACCGGTAGTATTTCCAACTCCAGTATTCATGCTGGGGAAGCACGATCATCCGTGAATTTTTGTCCAATGTGTTTGCATATTCGAAGGCCTGAACATATTCTTCCGGAATTGTTATGCGCAAATTTTTGTAAAAAAAGTTACCCTGAAAGGCCGGATACGCGACGAATACTATGCCGGCGATTGCAAAAACTGAGAGCGCCGCAAGTCTTGACCGGAACATTGCAAGGAGACCGGCACAAAACAATACTGCGTACGAAAGTCCGAAGAGCAAGCTGAATTTAGTGAACGTAAACCGAAATGCTTCCCGGAAAAGGGGAATTGTATTCTGGAGCCATACCGTAATCTCACGAATACCGGGAATATCGTTTCCCAACAACACAAATCCCGCGACAAATGTCAAAAGAAACGGTATGGCCGGCCACGCTGGTTTTGCCAGAAGTGATATCAGGCCGATAAACGCAACGACTACAAAAAGCCCTGTTACAACCTGCGCGAGTGGTGTATTGATAAAATTCCGCCATGGCTCCATCATCATGATGGACGTATTGTTTGGATTCAGATCTGCGTAATCCAGGGTAAATCCGCGGAGTGTGAGGACATCTCCAAGATTCCCAAATGCCTGATTTCTCGCAAATATTTCGCTGCTGCTCATCTGGTTGATTTTTGCGGCACTGATTATTGATCCGTTGTGCGGAAGCCCCCAAAGGTAGGGGAGGAGCCAAAACAAATTTACCAGAAGAAAACCAGCAACCGCTGGCAGTACCCGTGAGAACTTTTGTCGAAGTGAGAGACAGCTAATGAGGATGCCGGTGGGTAGCAAAAACGTTGTTACGAAGTACTGCGGAGTAGACAGGAGAATGACGAAGAGATATACAATGTATGATTTTCGCGAGCCGCGTTCATAAAACGTTACAAGCGCCCACGATAGCCAGGGCAGGGATGCAAAGTGGACAGAAAATGCTTCGAGCGGAGCATAAAACATCTGAATCGTTGCGAGATTGAGCATGTAAAAGAAAGCCCCTGTCAGGCTGATTATTTTATTCCGGAATAGTTTGGTCAGCAGCATGTAGGTGCCTATGCCGCCGACAACATGCATACCCAAGTGAAAGCTATAGCGCAGTAGATTGTGAGGAATGACAATCGACATGAGCCAGATAGTCAATGTATGTACGAGATTAGCTGCGTGAGACATCCCGTCGTAGAGACCTGTTCCCCGGTATTGGATCCAGACGCCGAATATGCTTCGCCAGAAATTCAGAGGGAAATTAAATTCAGGAAATAGATTGTCCCAACCGGCCAAAATAGTATTCGGAGTTATATTGGTACACGCAATAATAAGCTCAAGAGCGAGTAATGTGATAACGGGCCAGTATTTTTTCACAGTTTGCCTACCACTGTATATTTTCGCACAACCGGGTGGGAAATTGCGAGCTTTTTGAGTTTCGCCATATATGCACGAAGCCGCTTTTGCGGTGTTCGGTCCATACCGCGCACAATTGGGTAGATATATTCGATAAATCTGCTGGGAAGCAGGGTGACCAAAACAACCTGCGTCGCCATGACAAGCAGCGACCGGATGGACATCTGGTAATTGAAGTATTTCATCGCCTCCAGCCGGATTTTCGCGGTATTATAAAATTTTTCTTTAACATTCGTCAGCGATGCATTTGTGCCGTGTATCCGGTAACGCAGAAGCACCTCCGGCAAATTAGCAAACTGGCCGTAGGTTAAGAGTTTAAAAAAGCTGTAGTAATCATCGTTAATTCCCCATTTATGGAGATATATTTTATCGCGGTTCGGCAGCGCGCTGCGGCGGATCATGACCGACGGATGGATAATCGGGTGAACCACGCCGTAACTCTCATATATCGCGCTGTTGGTCGTCGGGACTGTTTTGGTTCCGATACGTTTGCCGTTTTTGTTGATAATATCAGCCTGGGTTCCGACTAAAATTACCAGGGGATTATCCTGTAAAAATTGGACCTGTTTTTCAATACGTTTAGGGAGGGCAACATCATCGCCGTCCATACGCGCGATGTATTCTCCTTTTGCATGAGAAAGGCCTACGTCCGTTGCCCCGTTTCCGGCGGAATTAAGTTGTTTTTCAGTGCGGTATACGCGGATAGTTTTGGGGTACCGTTTTTTGTATGCGCGGATCGTTTTCCAGGACTGATCGGTAGATCCGTCGTCCACGATGATAAGTTCAAATCGCGCGTATGTTTGGGCGAGGATACTTTCAATTGCGGGTACGAGAAATTTCCCGGCGTTATGTACGGGCATGATAATTGTTACGAGTGGTATTTTTTGTTTCATACTACCTCAGGCGACAATTAGCGGAATTGTCGACTAGGGTAGTGCAGGGTGGAAAATTCTTAAATTAATAAGAATGAGACGAAACGTCTCTAAATCCACACTGCACCGCACATATTTTTATCCTTTCGGATATTGTTGGTTACTCGGTTCCATAAGCCCGGTGGGCTATGGACGTACGGATTGTATCCAGGTCCATCGCGTGAGCGATAGACTGGAGCATCTCGGGCGCGCATGTTTGCGCTCCTAAGGTTAATGAACCGTCATCACGACGCGCTGCTTGATGAAATCAAGCCCAGGGCCGAGCGGTCCTTCACGAACAACCTGCCAGCTTCCATTAAGATCAAGGAAGTATACACCGATTTCATCGGGGTCTGGACGGTTGCCGGCGTCATCCTGTGAGGACTGAACCAAGGCATCCACGTGTGTGGGCGCCCAGGCAAGGATGTCCTTTAGGAATCCGCAGTACTGGACCAAATGGATTGTCTTCGAGCCGCGTACGAATGCCATCGTCTTTGCATTCATGCTTGGAACGATAACAATCGCGCGGTCAAATCCACCGAACCCGGACCCGGTCCAGCTAATCTCAGCAACAACAGCGCCTTCCAAGGTTCCGATCGGGATCCTGGAAATATCGGCGAACTGGTTGCTTATGATTTTGCCGTCTTGGCATCCTTCCGCTCCTTGATAATCCGACCCTTTAACAGGTTCAGCTACTACGGGCGCGGCGGGCGCTTCAGCGGCGGCGGGCGCAACGGGCGCGGGCGCATTGCCACGCGGCCAGAAAACAGCCACGAGCAGCGCGAGCACCAAAAGCCCAATCAACAGCAAAATCCACCAAGGGATTGACGTGCGGTTGTTCTCGGGCTGCTGCGCGTACTCCGGCCTCGGGTTTTCGAGGATCGTTGGCTTGCGCTTGGCTGCTTCGGCCTTGCGTGCTTCGGCCTTGCGTGCTTCGGCGGCGCGGACTTCCTCGGCCTTGCGGGCTTCGGCTTTGCGTGCTTCGGCGGCGCGGACTTCCTCGGCTTTGCGGGCTTCGGCGGTCGTTGGCTTGACAACCGGCTTCTTAGAAGCGCGGTTCTTACGGACGGTGGCCTTTTTGGCCATGTTATTCCTTTGCTGCATGTCAGCAGCTACCTCAGACGGAGGCATAAACGGTCATACAACTTATCACGTGTATGGCAAGCCGGGGAGAAGTGTTTCTCACCAATTTGCCATACACGGTGTAGCCGTTCAGGAATATGTAACCCAACAAATGTGAATGTGCGATTATTGATCCGGAGACCCGTTGCGGACGGTTTGATGCCGCGCTATGCGGCACTAACCAGTCGTACGCAATCTCTTTCTCTCACCTAAGGTTTGAACCTCAGGAACGAAGGTACCCGACCTGCCGTTCGGATACCCTCATTCCCGAGGTGAACAAACATGTTCACATCAAAATATATTTCACTATGTAAAAAGTGCGATTTCCAATTTTTTCCAGCCCATCCCGACGCTCTAGATAATTTCAAGGCTTAGCCTTGAAATTATTGATCCCGATCCAGTCGGGATTGACTCCCAATTTTTCACGATGTAAAGTAGAAGCATGGCATTAACTAAGAATGACTTGCAGCAAATTGGATCTGTGGTAGATCAAAAACTAAAACCGGTTAAAAAAAGCTTAAAGGAGATTAAAAAATCTCTAGATATGCACATTCGTCAGACCGATCGACAATTGAATTTTCACCACCGTCGTCTTAATCAATTGGAAGAAAAAACGGGGGTGGAACGACCACCTTTTATTTCTCCTATTAATTGATCCATTTCGATCATTTTTTGAATTCTTTCGTCTCCCTTGACCGGTTCCCATATTCGGGATGTATCATCAATTTCCTATGACAAAAACATACTGTGATCTTTGCAAAAAAGAAATTGAAGATAGACAACAGGTGCGAATTGGCGCATATGGACTGTTTACCGCACTACTGTGCTGCATAGATTGTTTTCAAAATCCAAAGAAATGGAAAACAATTCAGTCTCGTATTAAGAAAAAACATCGTTAAATTGTTAATGTGCTATCCACTAAAAAGGCAGACCGTCTGGTCTGCCGATTTTTTTTATTGTTGTACTATGAAGGCCGGCAGACCGTGCGAATAAGACTGCCTTTAGCTTTTCTTTTTCAAAAGTGCAATACCCGCAAGTCCCACTCCCGCAAACGGCAGGAGGGCCATGTAATCAGCATATCCCGCAACCGGCAGGGTCGTGGCACCCAACACATTGCTTGTACCCAAACACACTTGTGCGGTATCACTATCAAAGCGGTTCAAAGCCTTTACTTCTGCATAGTTATTGACACACACGAATGATTTGCCGTTAAAGCTGTCCAGATTTTTCACACGGGCCATCACTTCGACCGTGCGTGTTTCGCCGGCGATTACCTCTTTGAGTTCAAGGGTGAGTGTATTGGTGTCAGCGTTATATGTGCCCGGTCCGGCGACGAACGTGAGAAAGCTGGGTAATACATCTTTTACATACACCGGATTAAACGTTTCACCGCTGGTATTCTTGATCGTCAGCTTGTAAAGGACATCCGATCCGGCTGAAAAGGTCAGATCTGTTGCACTCAAGTTTTCGACAAATGCATTGGTGTTGGTATTGCGGACCTGTTTGTTGATCGTAAGATCAGAAGGATTACAGGTTGTTTCACCGCCATACTGCGTGGTACACATGTCTGCGAATGCCGCACGTGCAGGAAATGCAAGAAGCGCAAGAATTGATATTGTGGACAGAACGATACGTTTTGTATACATAAGGATGAGATTATATCACAGCCTATAACTCTTGTCAATAGCTATATAATAGTTTAAAAAACAGAACTCGGGACGTTGCTTTGAAAGCAAGGTTGGGAATAGTCCCGAGTTCATGATTTCACCTCCGTGGTGCGTGTTGTATATGCATTTGGTGAAAGAGCCTATTTCCCGATAAGGAGAAGGTTCCAATGATCAACACGCGAGTCAGCCAGACCATGACCGCCACGAAGAGGGGGATAAAAGTGCTCGTATCGCCGTGGTTAATCATGGCTACACGCACACCCCACCAGGTGAGAACTGCGTTGAAGGCGGTTGCAAACAGCCACGCACCGAAGAGGTATCCGACCCCTCTCGGTTCGTCATTGCCCTGTTCGGGGGTGAAGATGCGGGCAATGCCGCCAAAATCGATCGCACAGAACACGATCGCAAAGATGGTGGCATAACTTATCCCGGCGATGCCAAGGCTCCCCCAAAGATCATAAAGTGCGAATCGGGTGGTGCTGAAATTAAAAACTTCAAATCCAACCAGCGCAAGAACCAGTATGATCCCCCAAATTGCCCCCATTTGTTTACTTTTTTTGACCAGATTCACGTT
>Ga0208958_1000619_pt1 | contig 41846 bp, 41 predicted proteins | sample RifOxyB1_FD_184032 | JGI IMG/M metagenome (GOLD analysis project Ga0208958, IMG submission 184032) | Soil microbial communities from Rifle, Colorado - Rifle Oxygen_injection B1 (SPAdes) | ecosystem: Environmental > Terrestrial > Deep subsurface > Rock core/Sediment | place: Rifle, Colorado...
AAAAACTCATCGCCTGTTCACTCCTTCCCCCGTTTATTTTTTCAAAGCTCTCTCTGAAGTTAAACCAGACATCATCCACCTTCAAGAGCCACAGCTTCACATTTTTTCTTCAATCAAACTGTATTCTAAAATGCAAAAAAGACCTCTTGTTTGCGCTCATCATTTCCCTCCGGAATTTATCACCAATCAAATCCATCCAGAGATTGTTAAGCCTTTGGTAACTTGGCTGGTAATGAGCTCGGTCGTGAGTCTCTACAATCAATCCCAAGAAGTAATCACCCCCACCCATGCCATGGAAAGCTTGTTGAGAAAATATGGTCTTAAAACCCCTATTTCTGTCATAAGTAACGGCGTAGATACAAAAAGATTCCGACCCCCAGGAAAACAAATAAATAAACGGGGCTCGATATTGTATTTTGGTCGCCTGGATTTTGACAAAAACCTGGATACGTTAATTCAAGCAGCCAAACATATAAGCAATGGTTACGAAATTTGGTTTGCCGGATCAGGCAAAGCGGAAAGCTATCTAAAAAACCTTGCAGAAAAATTACAGTTGAATAATCAAATCAAATTTTTAGGTTATGTTCCCGAAACCGAAAAACCAAAAATTTACCAGCAAGCTTCAATTTTTGTCATGCCCAGCACCGCCGAAGCCCAAAGTATCGTTTCTCTCGAAGCTGCTGCGTCCGGATTACCATTGGTCTTAGCGAATGCCGCAGCCCTTCCTGAATTAATCAGTCCAACTCACCCAAACGGGTTATTATTCACCCCCAAAGATCCCCGCAATCTAGCCGATACCATTAATAAAATATTAGCCAGTCACCAAAAACTGACCGCATTCGGAAAAAATAGTCGTCTTCTTTCGTTAACCCACGAAACAAGCATGATTATCAAAAGTTACGAATCTACATACCTGAATTTGCTACAATAACCAAATGGACAGTGAAGGTGCCCCTCCTGGCAAAATTGAACGAATTCCTTTCAAACCCGATCGTTTACCACTAGCAGAAACGGTTGATAAAATAAAAAAATTGGAAAATGGAGATCTATTGTTTCTTAGCCACACCGCAGTAATCATCTGCGAAGGTGACCAAAAGATACTTTGCGATTTATCCCCTGAGGGAATATTGGTCACTAATAAAAAAACCGGAGACCCTATTGATGTGTATCCGACTTCATTAAAAGACGCTTTAATGGCTAATCAGGCTGACAAAGACAAACAACTTCCACCTATTCTCAAGGTTCTCAAACCTTTTCAACAATTGGTAACCAAAGAACCCAGATCACAGCAGGATTGGTCAATGTTTGTGGATGTTCACGGCCAACCTGTATCGCCAATCGAAGCCGCAGCCCAAATTGCCCCCCAAATAAATGCTATAAGCGTTTCTCATCTGGACCCAGATCATTTCAACGTCGAATTTCTTGATCAATCAGTCAAAAATAACCCTAATTTACAAATAATTGTTCCGTTAGGTTTCGTACGTGAAGTGGCCAAATACTACAATATTCCAGAAGTCGATTCAACAAACCAAAATCGCCCTACACTGCCGGAAAATTTAATTAAAAAAATCAAATCATTATCTCCATACAATCCCCGGGAAAACAGTTTCGATGAACACTATGGATTAGAAATGCACAAAACCCAGATAGGAAACTGTCGCATCACTTCATACGAAATTCCCCACATGACCCTCGAATACAATCAAGCATTACTTATCCAGAAAGACGAAACAGAACCGGGAACTTTATATTTGCCCGATGCTGCCCTGTCACCAGAAAGCTTAAAATTAGTTCGTCAGCTGTCCGAAGATGGCAAGATCTCTCGGATCTGTCTTTCCATCGCCAAACTTCAACCGGACCCGATGTATGACATTGTTCCGCTAGAATTTTCAAAAAAAGTCAGAGATGATTCTGAAGAGCATCTTTTCCACTCGGCTTATATTATCCCCGCAATGGCAGCAGTTACGGGTGATGGTGTCGAAATCTACATCGACCATTTGGGGTCGTTTTTCCGATCCTCCAGAGACTCACAATATCTCGGCTATCGTCTCCCCATCGAAGATGAACAAACGGCCAACAAACATCGAACTGAACCCGACAACTTTGTTACCAGATGGAGATGGCAATTTACGGATTTTATTAATAAGATGATTGATGATCCAGTGTATTCCAACCTTCCAGCTCTAACCCGCAGTAAAGACAGACAAATAGCAGCTAAATCAAATGAGGGACTTTCCAAAAGAAAGGACTTCAGCCAATCAGTTATCCAATACCTCACATCCAATCCCATACCCCGTGAAATACTAAGTAGAATCCACATACCCGGACCAAATGAAGTAATCAAAGGCCATGACTGATATTAACCTCATTGGTTGGCAGTCATGGTCAGACTGCAACAGTCCCAATCGCAAACTTCCGCTTCGCTACTCCTCACCCTTTGGACAAAATGTAATCACCGTCCCATTTCATAAAATTCCCACCGTAAACCACAAACCCCCTCCCCGAGGCTGGTGCAGCTGGCACTGGTTTGGCAACAATATTTCAGAAAACACAATTCTGGACCAAGCCAGGTTTATTGCGCAAAACAAAAAGCAATTTCCCCTCGAATACATTCTCATAGACTCGGGTTGGTGCACTTGGGGCGATTGGCTTACCCCCAACTCTAAAAAGTTTCCTCACAACCCAAAATGGCTGGTCAAAGAAATTCACAAGTTGGGCTTAAAAGCTGGCATTTGGTTTGCACCGTTGTTAGCAACTTCTACTTCAGATCTGTATCGCAAATATCCAACTTGGTTTATCCCCAATTTGGAGGCCACCAAAGTCAGTCCCTTGGATGTCCTCATATATCCCAAACGTCACGTTTTAGACCTACAAAATCCCAAAGTCACCAAATATTTAAATTCTGTCGTGGATTATTTATCCGATTGTGGTTTTGAATTATTCAAGCTGGATTTTCTTTATGCCGGCCATTTCAATCCTGAATTCAAAACTTCAGCAGTCCCTGACAACTTGCTTCAAACTTTACTCTCTACTGTCCACTGTCATCCATCAATTTATACCATTGCTTGCGGCTGTCCCTTAGCTCCGGCTGTAGGTATGGTTGATGCCATGCGAATCAGTGATGATATTAACATTCCTCAATTAAAGTATTTATGGCCGGTAAACCACTTAATTCACACTTCCCGGCTTAACCAACTCACCTTAAATCTCAAACTCCGTCAACAAACAAAAGTCTTGTGGAACTTGGATCCGGATGCTTTCATTTGCCACCCTGCACACGGCCTAACACCTGCTCAAGTACTTCACCTCCAATCACTAATCAAATCCGCTTCCGGCCCAATCTTTCTTGGTGACAATTTGAAACTACTTTCAGCTAACCAAATAGATAAATTTATCTATCCACTGTTTCAATCACACAATTAATTCTCCCAACCTCCTGCACTAATAGCTGACGGAAAAAATTTCTCATCAAATCTACACTTGACCAAACTGTATTCGAAAAAGAATGCAAACAACCTCCCACAATTCCAATTGATGGAACGTCAATAAAATCGGTATATTCACCCAATAACTTCAGGACTACGTTATTTCCAACTCTCATCGCTTCTAATTCGCACGGATAATATCTGGTGTCAGGTTCCACTGAAGCCGCTTCTTTTAAATTAGCTCCAGATTTCAACTGTATAAAATGCGCCACTTCATGACTCAGTCCCAAAACTAATGCTGAATCAGGTTGGTTTAAATCCAAATAACGAGGAAAATCTATTCCCAAACAATTTCCCATCTGATCACACACCATCCTTCCCTGCATTCTAGCCCCATCGTGCACAAGTTCATTTTTCAATTATATGAAGGGCAATTCGTGATCTGTATAGTTCATCCACTTAGCAGTAGCCACAACTGTTTTTCTCATCAGCTCTACTTCTCTCTCTGACCAGTCGTCTTCTACCGATAATTCCACTTCCTGTTCGGAAATTCCAGGCCATTCCCATCGTGCCAGTCTTTTCAATTCATCAACCATTTTCGCCATTCCTTCAGAAGTTTTTAGCTTGCCAGATATTTTCCCTACATCTTCAAGTAACGCTATTGTTTGCTTTGCGCCTGCAAATATCTCCATTCCCACCTCAGTAGCCACCTTCCCCACTCTTGATCTCAGATCAAATGATTGGTCCTCACTCATTATTTTGACATACCGGACAAAAATAAGTTCCTCTTCCGCCTAAGGTAATTTTTTTGATAACTCCCCCATCATTTCTTAAACACTTTAATCCTTCCCGGTCATACACTCGAAAGTGCTCTTGGTAATGCCCTCCCAATCCGTGCAAATCGATATACTTGGCATCAGCCGCCGTTGCCCCACCATACATAATTCCTTCTTTCAGAACTTTTTTAACGCATTCAAACAACAAAATTAATTGTTCAGCGGACAACTGCTTGGCCAATGTACTGGGATTAACTCTTGCCTCCCAACATGCATCGTTAGCATATATATTTCCCACCCCGGATATTCTTTCCTGGTCCATCAGCGCCACTTTAATCGGCTTTCTGACATTCTTAAATGTCTCAACAAACTTATCATCAGTCATCACAAACGGCTCCGGTCCTAATTTATCAACAAACTTAGGATTTAACATTACCCAACCAAACAATCTCTGGTCATTAAAAAATAATGTTCCCTTCTCAAACGAAAAAATCACACGTGTATGACTACTGGGCATTTTTGCTACAAAGTCTTCAGTGGGGTGTCCTCCCACCACTCTTTCCTTTCCATTGTCATAAATGAGCTGCCCTGTCATTTTAAAATGAAATCCTAATTTCAAATTCTCTCCAAACTTAATTAGCAGCACTTTACCCATTCTTTCTACTCCCAAAACCGTTTTGTTAACAACTAAATCCAGGTCTCCCTGAATTACTTTCTGATTAAGAACATTAATATTTATAAGTTCCTGACCCACTAATACTTTTTGCAGTTGTAACTTTACTGTTTCAATTTCTGGTAGTTCCGGCATATTATTTTTTGCTACTTACCACTTCATTTAAATAATTTTCAAATTTGTCAGTTACTACCTCCCAATCAAAATCCTTCACTTTTTCTTTTTGCCAATCGGCCACTTTTTGTCGAAGTTCTGCAGATTTAGCCAATTCAATAATACTTCCCGCCAATTTCTTATATGACTTCACCGGTACCAATTGCCCTGACCATGGAGTTCCTGTCAAAGTATATTTGTACCCCACATTGGCATACGTCACAACCGGAGCTCCAGCAGCCATCGCTTCCAATAGTACCAGTCCCACGCTTTCCCCCCCAAGAGACGGAGCCGCATAAATATCCGCAGCTTTAAAATACCCTGCCAGTTCCGATTCCGCCACCCGTCCTACAAATCTTACTCTGCCGCCGATTTTTGTATTTCTCACGAGTTCCCAAGCCTGCTCAAACTGTGGCCCATCTCCCACTATCCATAATTCCGAATCGACGCTTTTTACAACTTCACCAAAAGCTCTCAATATCTCCAGTACCCCTTTTCGCATATCCAACCTGCCCACAAACAAAATTTTAATTCTCCCCAGTCCCCCCAAATCAGCCGTCGAAGTCTCAGTAAACCTGGCCACATCTACCCCCGCACTTATTACTATTCCTCCTTTGGTAAAAACCCGTCGCCATACATGTTTTGCTGTTGGCGAAGCCGCAATCTTACCCCGCAAGCCCAGTGCCAACAAATTCTGCATTGGCTCCGTCACAATCCCCATCGGAAACTGTAATGGGTCACCAAATGAAGTTGAATGAAACCAACCCACCCTTACTAAACCAGGAACGTTCATTACCTCCCAATTTAAAAACGGAATAATTGGTTCGTGTATACACACCACATCAAACTTTTCCTGCTTAAGGTATGACGACACTTGTTTATCGGTAGCCCAGCTGCCGAAATTCATTGAAGCCATCGCTCCGTTAAACTCAATCGGCATGGCCTTGCCAAAAAAAACGGATCTGGGAACATTTACTTTTTTTTCCGGTCCGACTGAAATTATGGTTGTCGCATGTCCCCGGTTGGCCAACCGCTTATGTGTCTCAAACACAATGTTTTGCACTCCACCAGGAATTGATAGGTCATACGGACAAACAATTCCTATTTTCATAAACCGGATATTACCTCCCTGATTCCTTTTTTAAAATTTTCCGTCGAAAACCGTAACGCGTTTTTTCTGATTACTTTCTCGTCCCATTTCAGTTCCTTAAATTTATCAATTCCCCTCTTTAGTCCCTCTGCGGTCAGTTCATCAAAAAACACACCCGTTTTGTTTTCTATCACCGCTTCTAAATAACCTCCGTTTCTAAATGCAATCACCGGCGTCCCATAAACCTGCGGTTCGACAGCCGTCATTCCAAAATCAGCATCCTTTTCCAAAGCCAAAAACGCTCTGGCCTGACTTAATAACTTAATTTTCTCGTCTTCACCTACTTCTCCTAAATATTCAACTGTTAACCCTGAAATATTCTTTACTATTTCTCTTCCGCTGGTGCCGATTGGTTTGCCGGCAATTTTTAATTTCAGTTTGTATTTATTAGCCATCTCAACTGCCAGCTCTATGTTTTTGCTTCCCACAATTCGGGAAATAATTAAAAAGTAATCTCCCCGAGCCTGATCACCATGCAATTTATTCATTGCAATTTCTATGGGCGGATACACCACACTCGACTTTCGCCTGTAAAACTTACTTATTCTGTTAGCAACGTTTTTCGAGTTCGCAATAAACACATGCGGCTTCTGAGCAAATGTAAAATCCACCATTCGCAAAATATGATTAGCCAGTTCCGAAATTGGTCTCCAGTACCACTTATACCTCTCCTTGGAAGCCGTATCATACCCGTACAAAAAACGTGGTGGCGTATGGCAATACGTCACTAATTTTGTTTTTGTTCCGATTCGTACCCCATTTGGAAAATATCCCCCAGCTTGTGACACGATCACCAAATCGTAATCTGACAAATCCATGTACCAAAAAAATAAGGGTGACAAAATTGTGTAGTAACTTAAGGCTCCCGGCAAAAATGGTAAATACTTTCCCCAGCTTTCGAAAACTTTCCATTTGCTCATCCTTTCATAAAATCTTCCCCAGTATTTAGGAAATTTGTATGCCGTATACACATCGGCTTCGGGATACATTTCCTTTAACATTAACAACACCGCTTCTGCGCCTCCCGGTTCTTTTAAATAGTCGTGTACCAAAGCTACTCTCATAAGAGCATTTTACTGCATTTCTCCTTTGGATTCGTTTTCCACCACTGCAAAAGCAGCTTTCCTTGTTTATTTCTTACCTCGCCTGCCAACGTCAATTTATGCTCCATTGCCTGATTCTTTGAAATAGACAGTTCATCGCCAACTAAAATCTGATCTTTACAAGGATCCGCTTTCCACTCAATAGCTCTAAACTCCATGTTTCCGTATTTATGATCATCAAATGTCTTTCCTGAAAAATAATAATTGGATAAGGTATTAGTCTCCACCTCTGTCTGCAATTTAGTAGGCGAATATGCCAGATAAAACAATGGCAAAATATAATTCCTGGTGTTTCTGCCGTTATCAACTATAAAAGTTGTCTGGGGATATTTAACAGTTTCTTCAGCTAGTTGCTTATATCCAAAATTCCATGCTTCCTGATTGATCCCGGGCAACAGTACAAAATAACTTCTGCCCACCAATATCGCACTATATAACCACAACCCGATTAAAATCGGTTTTCGCACACTACTTAGCCCTTCAGCCATTACCATACTCAATGGAATTAGTAACGGTAATGCTCTTTGTACGGAAATAAATTCCCCTGACAAGGCAGCCGGCACGATACTTACAATCATTATTGCCAACCACCACTTATTTTCCCGCCATTTTGTTATCCATCCCCACAATCCGGCCGATATTGGCCATACCATCCACCAACTAAACAATCCTGATTGCGGAATTTGATGCTGCATATCAATATCAGGATTTTTTACAAACAACGTTACTGGCGACAGATAAGTCGTTATTTGTCCCCAAAAATTTTGCCAAATCTTTAATAAACTAACTCCTTCATATATCACCTGCTTCACCCAAAAAGCCGGCGTATTAATTACCATCAAATTAAACAGTTGGGTTGAAAAAAATATTCCTGCAGCTTGCCACCACACTTTTTTGGGCCAATTCCATACTTCCTTTACATGAATAACAGCCCAAACCGGGATGATTATCACCGTTAAATAACGAAATACATGAGCCGTGTACGTCGACAAAGACAGAGCCAGTATTCCCCATTTCAGATACTCCTTCTTAACAACTGATCTGCCCAGAAGACCGCATCCAGCCGTCCATAAAATCATCCCTATCATCTCTTCGTAAGCCAACCGGGCGTTAAATACCATCCAGGGCACAACTATCAAAAAACCAGCTCCCCAAAACGCAGCCTTTTCGCTTTTAGTTTTCAGTTTCACAACCGCATAAAACACCAGAATTAACCAAACGCCCAATAATACGGCTGGGATTCTCACTCCCCATTCCGTCAGACCAAAAACTTTAATCCATGGCACCAGATAATACATATTCAGTCCCGGAAGCCACGAACCAAAATACTTAAATAATATGGGCACAGTCTTCCCATACTCGTCCTTTCCCGTCATTAAAACGCTGTAAGCGCTATATCCCGTCACCGCCTCATCTACGTAAATCGCCGGCGGCACTGATGCTAATTTCCAACTGAATATCAAAAGAGCCACTATCGGCCAAAACAATTTCTTTAGCCAACCCACTTTCTCTCTTGCCTTAAATTTAATTTGGGAACCAAATCTCCATCCTACAAACAGAATGACCAGCCAAAACCATTCTTGGGAAAATATCCACTCACGTGCCTTTATTAACCAAACAGGCTCAATATATGTTTCCAGAATGTGTCCTAATCTTCGCGCTCCTTCCGGATACACCTGCAACCTCACCCACTGGTTATATACATCCAGATTACTCAAAGAGAGTAGTTTGGTTATCATCTTTGTCGGATACTTTTCCTCCAATTCGCTTAATTAAACTCTTATACCCCAACTCCTGTAAAACTTCCGTAATTTTTTGTGAAGTTGGCAATACGCACTCATCCGTCTTTAATGTAACCGGCACATCGATTCTGATGGTGGCCAATTGTTCTGACAGTTTTCCCGCTTCATACCCATCCGCCAATTTCAATTTGACCGATTCTTTAATTTTTTCCAAATTATTATAAATATTCGAAAAACTTGAATAATTCCGAATTAAGTCGATAGCAGTCTTAGGTCCGATTCCCGGCACTCCGGGATAATTATCTGAAGAATCTCCCACCAGCGCTTTGTAATCAACTATCTGGTCCGGGTTAACCCCCATTCTTTCCACGACGCTGCCTTTATCAACCAACTCTGTATCTGACAGCCCCTTCTTTGGCATATACAAACTAACTTTGTCATTCACCAGCTGCATCAGATCTCTGTCACCGGTAATGATTACTACTTCAAACTCATCAGTAGCTGATGCCTGAACCCCCAATGTCCCGATTACATCATCTGCCTCAAAGCCGGCAACGGTAAACACTGGCACGTTCATCTTTTCAAATACCAACTTCAGCTTTTCTACCTGTCCCCAAATATCTTCCGACACCTGTCTTTCCTTTTCCCTTCCCGACTGATACCCCACATACATTACGTGTCTAAACGTCGGCTCCGGTGTATCAAACACCACCACCAAATGAGTCGGCACTAATTTCTCGATGGCATTTAGAAGCATCGACAGGAATCCATATACTCCGGCAGTTGCTTCGCCTGACCGGTTTCTCCAATCCGGCATTGCATAATACGCCCTATGTAATACCGCATTTCCGTCTATTAACAGCAGCTTCGCCATGCACTGATTATATCCTTACCCTCCCTAAACTGAACTCCAAATTCTGCTCCTAACTCCAGACCGATATGGATCAAGTCGGTTTTTTAGCCTTGATACCAGTCTTCCGTAAAAAATCAGCGCCACCACACCCAACTTCTCGTCTAAACTTAATTCTTTATCGGCCATCGTCTTCATCATTCCATCCATCGCGGCTTTCAATTTGTTTTTTCTCAAATCCTCATGCACCGGTCTCACATTGTTCCTCCACCACTGCCTAGCCTGCAAAGTGCCTTTTACATACATATCTTGTTGATCCAGTAAATCACCCATGGTCTTTGGCAACCGATAAAAAACCTCCGCCACCTCCGGCTGAATGACCCCATATCCGCCAGCTTGATCCAAGCTTCTCATGGCCATGAAACAATCCACCGACACCAAATCAGGAAACTTACCTATCACCTTTGGCCTAAACGCCGCAAACCTGTCCACAAGACCAGTTTTAGAGAAATTGTCCTTAGTCCTTAGCCTGTAAGCCACTTTCGCACACCAGGATCCATCCCTTCCCTTGTGTTCGGGTATCGGCATATTCGTCACGGAAACAGCTCCCAAATCTGGCCTCTCTGCCATCGCGGCCACCAAATTTACAAGAGCCCCCTTGCTCGGATACACATCATCCTGCAGCTCAATTACCACCCCAGGCTCCCCAGCAGCCTGAACCAAGACATTCAATGCATTAGCCTGCCCCGAAACTTCCGTTTCAATCAAGCGGGTCTCCGTTCCCCTTCTGGCTTCACACAACGCATCCAATCCCAAACTAGCTTGGCCAGCCGTATCGTCCCTACAGGCATTTGCACATACCAGTACCCGTAATCTCACCTCCTCTGGCAGGGGTTGGGCTGCCAAATTGGCCAATACTCCCCTAATACGACGTTCACTGTTGTGGGCCGGAATTATCACACAAACCTCCTTCACCCCAAGCTTTACTAAGTCTTCGGGACAATATTTTTTCTCGATCGTCTCCATCCCCTCATTCTACATCACTATAGGACTTTATTCAACCTTTTTTATCCCTTCCTGTAAATTACATCAGTCACCGCAATTTGGCCTGACATCTTCGTATCTTGTTGCCATAATTGGCTCTCTATTCATCATCCAAAGCACGTTAGAGCAACCTATAGGTTATATTTCAACTCTTCATCATTTCCGCAAACTCATCGCCATCCATGTTCTCAATCTCCAAAATTTTAGCCGACACTTCATCCATTTTTTTGCGGTATTTTTTCAAGATCTTTACCGCCTGAGTGTACCCCTCATCCACCAACCGCTTCACCTCAACATCAATTTTTGCCTGCATATCCTGGGAAATCTGTTGCTGTTCGTAATACATCTTTCCCCACTCCGCTACATCTCTTTCTGGTCCATAGTTAACCGGACCCAATTCGCTCATGCCAAATTCCATCACCATATTTCTGGCAATACTTGTCGCATGATCAATATCTGAAGACGCACCGGTAGTCATTTCATCAAACACCATCTCTTCAGCCGCTCGTCCTCCCAAAGCCATGGCTATTTGGGCAATCAACCGTTTTTTAGTCTCATGCACCCGATCAGCCGCCGGTGGAACCAGCGTATGTCCAAGTGTCATTCCCCGAGACACAATGGAAATTCTGTGTACTGGATCTAAACCCGGTTGGGCCCAGTTGACTATCGCGTGTCCTACTTCGTGATATGCGGTCATTCTCCGGTCTTCCTCGGTTTGGATCCGTTTCTTTTGCGGCCCCAGCTTCACCTTTGTCGCCGCCTCTTCGACGTCTTTCATGGTTATTTCTTTATGACCTTGTCTGGCTACATCAATAGCTGCCTCGTTAAGCATATTTTCCAAATCCGCACCGGAAAAACCTACTGTTCTTTTTGCAACTGCTTCCCAGTTGGTCCCTTTTTCAATGGGTTTGTTTTTAGCGTAGATAAGTAGAATTGCCTTTCTCCCTTCAATGTCTGGCAAATCCACCACCACTCTTCTGTCAAATCGACCTGGACGAAGTAGAGCCGGATCAAGCAGGTCTCCCCTGTTGGTCGCCGCCAGTACTACCACATTATCGTTCTGGGTAAACCCATCCATCTCTACCAAAATTTGATTCAGTGTTTGCTCCCTTTCATCGTGCCCCCCCATAATTCCGAATCCCCTCTGTCTGCCGATTGCATCGATTTCATCAATAAAAATAATGCACGGAGCCGCCTTCTTAGCTGTCGCAAACAAATCCCGCACCCGGGCCGACCCGACACCCACCAGCATTTCCATAAACTCTGATCCCGCCATCGAATAAAACGGCACCGCCGCTTCACCTGCCACCGCTCTGGCCAACAAAGTTTTTCCTACTCCGGAAGGTCCCACCAAAAGTACTCCTTTGGGAGTTCTGGCTCCCACTGCCTTGTATTTTGCCGGATTCTTCAAAAAGTCCACCACTTCTTCCAATTCTCTTTTGGCTTCATCCACTCCGGCTACATCGTTAAAAGTTACCGACTGCTTGCCTTTGTCAAACAGTTTTGCCCGAGATTGACCAAACGAAAATACTGAATCCTGAGCTCCTCTTGCCTGGCGAAACATGTACAAAAGCACCAACAGGACTACTCCGGTACCAATAACCGACGGCAATACGGCCGCTACCAATTGACCCAATGTTTGGTCCTTAATCACATAATTAATTTTGGTCGGATCAATGTTTGCTCTGTCTAATATTTCTGTGAAGCTTTCATTCAATTCTTTTCGCGAAGTAAATATTTCTCCTTCTTTGTCGGTATAAAACAAGGCCAATTTGTCGGTGTATACCTCGACTTTATTAATCTTGCCCTGTTTTATGTCCTCCAACATCTGTGACAGCTGCACTTCATGGCTTGCCTGTTCCCCACTATTCCACAGTTCCAGCAGTGACAACCCCATCAAAAGAACTACCAGTACCCACAGCAATTTTTGGAAATCAAACCGCATCTGAATTATGACTCCCTTAATCGGTAGTTTTCTCTTTCCCCCATTTTGTTTATTACTCTCAGTTTTTTGCTTCGCGTTCATGCTGACACATTCTATACTAATACTCCCAATTCTTCTACCGGTACTCAGACCCATACTTCATAAGCATTCTTTCCACCACCGGCCAATATCGCAAGGGTACAAACTCCAACATTCCCCTAACTTTGTTTCTATCCCCATAAATCCGAACCAAATTATCTTCGACTCCTGCTCCCTTTTTTAGTCTTTCTAAATTATCCTCAATTAGAGTTGCCATCAATTCATCAGCTTTCCCTCTATGTTCACTAGCCTGCCATGCTTCTAACCTGCCATTTTGTTTCAGCACATTTAAGTACTTTTCAAATCCCATCTCCACAAATCCACAACCATAATCCCTACTCAAATACGTTATTAATGACTCGGAATCCAAACTCAATCCTTCAGAAATAATTGCCGCTCTTTCACCCACCATTATTTCGTCATATAGTCCACTACCTGCTTGGCCAGCATTTACCGTCAAATTCACAGCTGCTAAGAGCTCGTTCGGATCTGCAGCCCCTGTCGCCTCAACAGCCAATTGGGCGTAGTGTCGATTTGAATTGGAAGTTTTTTCCCTTCCCCAATTTATCAAATTACATCTAGTAAAAATTTCCTGAACCAAGTGCTCTCTTTCATGTATTGGCACATTACGCTTCTCCCCTAACATTCTTTTTTGAGCAGTCAACATTCCTTTCTTTCCTTCCTTCGTTGTTATACCTAGCTTAATTCCCCCCAACCTGCCAAGTGTAGATTGCGGCAATGTCTTTCCGGTCTTTAAATCTTTGTTGACTAAATTTTTAAAATCTTCCTCTCCAGACAAACTCATATGAATCGTTATATCAGTCCTCTCAAGCATTACTCCCCCTTTTGGCGTCATCCCCACTACATCCTCATAAAATTTGGCCGCTATGTCCCCCTCGATTTTATCGCCCACCGTTCCAGACGACCCGGTTCGCCTTTGCCATTCACCATCTATTGCCTGCCAATAGATGTCAAACAATTTTGCTGACCTTATTAGCATTGCGGCCGCCTGCCTGTCGCCTGAATAAATATCAACAATCTCTCTTTCCACGGCCTCATAGTTATAGCCCTGACCTAAGTTTCTATTAATGGCTGATTTTGCTTCTCCCATTAACTCCAATCCTTTAATAAACTTCTTCCATTTTTCCGAATTCACCATACCTTCACCCGTCTCTTGACTATCCATACACCCTTATCTCACCTTTGCCCCCACCGGCAATCCTTCCGCACTAATAAACAAAGGCTTCGCCGCTCCGTGCTCCCCAAAGGGCAACTCTAACCCATCCACAGCCAGGATCATTCCCTGGCTTTCCTCTCCTGCCATTTTTTTTGGTTCTAAATTAGTCACAAACAAAAATCTCCTATTCAAAAAATCAGCCGGGGTATAACCATATGTCCTCACTCCGGTAAAAATCGTCCTCTTTTCACTCAAGAAATCTACGGTTAACTTAATTAACTTACTACTTTTTTCTACATCAACTGCCTCCACCACCTCCCCCACCCGAATTTCAATTTTTGAAAAGTCGTCAATCGTTATCATCGTCCAATTATACCTCCACTTGTTTTACCGTTTCCCCTCTTTTATTCATAGTCAATTTTCATGGCTTTCCTAACCTGGACCATGGTTGCTTTAGCCGCTTCCCTGGCCTTATCAGTCCCAGTCTTCAAAATTCCATGTAGCTCCTCAGACTTATTTTCAAACTCACTTCTTCGGACCCTCATCGGCTCCAGCATCTGGTTAATTACCAAAGCTAATCTTTTCTTTATTTCCACATCACCAATCTTTCCTTCCCGATACCTATTTTTGAAATCTTCCACTTCTGCCTTATCCGGATTAAACACTTCATGATAAATAAATACCGGATTCCCATCCGGATTCCCCGGATCAGTCGGATGAACTCTAGCGGGGTCCGTATACATTCCCATCACTTTTTTTGTCACCGTTTTTTCATCATCCGAAATATAAATACAATTTCCCAAGCTTTTACCCATTTTGGACTGACCATCTGTTCCCGGAAGCCTTCTCACCTGTCCTACCAACGCCTCTGGCTCTACCAGAGTTTCCCCGTACAAAGAATTGAATCTTCTCACTATTTCCCTGGTTTGCTCAATCATGGGCAATTGGTCTTCCCCCACCGGCACTAAGTTGGCCGCAAAGGCTGTGATGTCTGCCGCTTGTGACACCGGATACATAGCAAATCCCGCCGGAATATTTTTCCCATACCCCTTTTGCTTTATTTCATCTTTTACGGTCGGATTTCGTAACACTCTTTCCAGTGTCACCAAATTCATATAAAACACTGTCAATTCAGCAATTTCCGGAATTTGAGACTGAATTAAAATCGTGGTTTTGGCCGGATCAATCCCAACCGCCAGATAGTCCAACACCAATTCTTTGAGATTGTCCCTGACTTTTTGTGGATTTTCAAAATTGTCTGTCAGGGCCTGTACGTCGGCAATCATTACAAATTGCTCATATTCATCTTGTAACTTCACTCTGTTCTGCAAACTGCCCACCAAATGTCCCAGATGCAATTTCCCGGTTGGCCGGTCCCCGGTTAATATTCTCTTTTTATTCATATTTTTCATTGTATCACCTTACATAACCCACCAATAACAGTGCGTCACCCTGTTGATAATTCAATCTGTCCGTAGCTTTTCGCACCAATTCATTATTACTCCTTCTTCTCTCACCCACACCAATCATTGGAGCGTCTCCGTAATGGCCCATTACAATCATGTTTTCCCGAACTTTATCTGACACTAACCCCATATGTCTCAATACCTCCATTTCCCCTACTCCTGCTTCCCTATCAACCGGCACCACTTCGCAGCAAACATTCTTCATTATTTCCACTACCCGATCATTTTGGGTCCTCACGGCCACCACTCCAAACTTTTTCGCATGTTGCGCCACAATCCGCTCCACAATTCCGGATGGCGTCCCCTCTCCCTTCACAACTCCCGAAATATAAGTGCCGTTCACCTCCGGAAAATCCTTCATCACCGCAAACCCCACAGCCGTTTCATTTTTTAAGATTACATACAGTACTCCATCTCTTACATGCAAGGCCACATCCGCCCTGAAATCCACTGTCGGCATCCGCTTAAATCCGACGCAAGCTGCCGAAAACAGCTGGTCTTCTAAAATTGTCCTCTGTTTCGGATTCATCAAATCCAAAGCTCTGACCTGAAAAACTCCGCACCCATTCTCACGAAAGCACCCAAACTAAACCCTGGCCGTCAAAAAAGCTCAGGGCCTCAGTTCCAAACTGTAATTTATTTTCCTTCATGTTTTAAAAAATAAAAATCCTGGCCGAAACCAGGAACGTCATCAAAATAACTTTTGACAAGCTCCGTTAATTACGACACTTGTTGCGACACTTTACGGTTTTGCCTCCGTCTGGTATTTAGCCAGCCCTTTATCAGACTCGGTTCCAACCCTCCGAATCATCAGGTTTATGAATTATGGCCTTATTATAGCACAAATATTCAATTTAATCCCCCTTTTTACCCAGCACTCGATCTCGAGCTTTTTGTTCCAGCGCCTCCGCTGCTCTCAGCTTGCCTTTGGCCCTCATCTCATTTTTTACTGCATCCAAGTCTACATCCGTATTCAACACCTCTGATCCGTTAAAGAAATCTCTCAACCGTCGCCTAACTTTTTCGATTAATCTACCTTTATCATCGGCACTGGCCGGATTTTCCACAATTCCCTTACTAAGCTCCCTAATATCTCTTCTGTCTCTAACAGGTAATCCGTCCCAGTCTAACCCATGGTACTTTGCCGCCTTCCTCTCAATCTCACTCACATCATATTTTTCTTCACCCACGTTTAATTTATAGCACACCGGAAAAATTGGCAACAAAATGGCAGTGGTATAAATCTCATTTTCCCCGCATTAGCACCCCACTTGCTACCATATGTCTGATTATTCTCCAATCTCCAACAAAACTAGCCCTATTCGCATACATCAACTCCAGTTCACACCTTCTCTCCATATCCACTCCGTCTCGATATAGTACACACCCCAGCCCTACCACCCCCCACGACAAACCGTTTTTATAATGCCCAATCAAACTTTTGAAAGGATCTTTGTCCAAATTTGGCTCGATCATTGTATCCCATTCCCTGGGACTCCAATGCCTTGCACCTACGAGCGCCAAATCTCCATTTACCACGTTCAACACCTGAGGTAATTCATCCACACTAAAGCGCCTCAGATACCTTCCTACAGGAGTGACTCTGGGATCATAACCATTTTTTAATAAAATTGTCGGCGGTAAATCAGCCTCCAATTTCTCCGATCCCTCGTGCATACTCCGCACTTTCAGGATTTTCAACTCCCCCACGCCGGGATGCACCCTTCTTAATGCCACAAATGGATTTTTCCTGTCACCGCACCACACTGGAACCGCCCCAAACATTGCTACACTCAAAGCTGGCACTAACATAGCTGCACCCAAAATCCACTCATAATAACGCTTGGCTCGACTGTTCCACCACTTTTCTCCCACCACCGAACTGTCGGTTTCTAATAATTTCTCAGCCAGTTGTAGTGTTTTGTCCCATTCCATGCCCTAATTATAACTCCCATTACGGTTTCTTGACTTTTGCAACTAAGTTGCAATAATATAAAGCGCATGAATAAATACCGCCTGACCCAAACCCGCTCCCAACTGCTCAAGCTGCTTAAAAACACTCCCCTTCCGGTTTCAGCTGAAGATCTTTTGCAAAAAGTTCCGGTTAATAAAACCACCATTTATCGCCAACTCACCTCCATGGTTGCCCAGGGTCTTATTAAACCGGTCTTATTCACTGACCGCACACTTCGTTACGAATCAGCCGACCGTGATCATCACCATCATCTGATCTGCACCAACTGTAAAAAAATTATCGACATCTCCTTCCCTGAGAACATCGAGCAAACCGCTCAAACCTCAGCTTCCGCCCAAAAGTTCAAAATCAACACCCATCACTTAGAATTCTTTGGCCTTTGCCAAAATTGTCAATAAACCATGAGTATTTTCTTCCAAGCCTTACTTTCCGCCTTCATCATCAGCTGCGGTTCGCTTGCCGGCATTATTACGCTTTCAGTCGATCCCAAAAAGCTCAAGGATAGCCTACTGCTTTTAGTTTCTCTGTCTGCGGGGGCCTTAATGGGCGGAGCTTTTATTCATTTACTTCCCGAGGCTGCCGAACTTCTGCCTTCATCTGCCTTATTTTCCACCGTCCTGCTGTCCTACGTCCTTTTCTTTGTCATCGAAAAGATATTCCATTGGCGCCACTGCCACCATGGCCATTGTGACGTTCACACTTTCGGTTATATGAACCTGGTCGGAGACGGTATTCATAACTTTATCGACGGCCTCATCATCGCCGCCACTTTCATCGCCGATCCCCGACTGGGGATTATTTCCACCATTGCCGTGGCCCTTCATGAAATTCCCCAGGAAATTGGTGATTTTGGAGTTCTGATGTATTCCGGCTTCAGCCGCACCAAAGCTCTGTTGGCCAATTTTGCCGTCGCCACCATCTCTCTCTTGGGAGTTATCGTGGGGTTTGCTCTCGACACCCACGTTCATTACTTTCTTCCTTATCTCATTCCGTTTGCCGCTGGCGGCTTTATCTATATTTCAGCTTCAGATCTGTTACCAGAACTGCGCAAAGAAACTAATCTGCAAAAATCCTTCACCTCTTTTACCGTATTTGCTGTCGGCATTCTCATCATGTACGCCACCTCATTTCTGGAATAACCCTCTCCCAAAACTACAGGACATCCATTCAAAAAAAGGCCCTATTCAGACCCGAACACACTTGTGGATAAGTTGTACATTTACCCATCCCGGAAATACTGTTAAAATAACATCGATCTATAAAACGTGCGGGGTAGTGTAGAGCTGCACGGAAGGCTCATAATCTTCCAGACCGGGCGCGACTCCCGGCCCCGCAACAAAGATATTTTCTCTAAGGGTGTGCCCGCTCATACAACTATTTTACATTCGGCACAAATTCATATTCCTCGGTCGAGGTTATTCTTATCATCTCAGTATCAGTGAAAGACTTGCTCATTTTGATGTAGTTTCCCGGTATCAGTTTCTTTGCTTCCTCTATTAAGTTGAAGTCTACCCGTTCAAAATTTGGATAAAGTGAAAATAAAATATAATTATCCTCAACCGGGTGTGTGTGCCCCAGTACCCACACATCCGCCACCTTAGGCTCTATTTTGACAATTTCCTCCGACAAATTTTTCAAGTCACGAATTTCCTCATCACGCTGGAGGTAAATTAATAAAGAGTATTCTTTTGGATAAACCTTATTGGCCAACTTTTTCATTACTTCTTCCCGAATAGTCCCACTGTTGTGCCTGGTTATTTGCATAATTTCCACTTCCCGCCAATTCATCACGTTGTGAGGTTTTCTAATATCTGTCCACATACACAACATGTCCGGCGGGTCCTCATTCGGCACCTGCAACCACCAGTTCTTCTCGGTCAATTTATTTATGCCAAACAATGCCATCCCCATTATCCAAGCTTCTCTTTCTTTTTTGTATTTATTATTAGTTACTGAACTTATACCCTCTCTCAGCCTTATTTGGCTAAAGTAATTTACCCCATACGCTGGTGAAAACCAGATATTTTCATCCCACGGAAATTTCATATTCACTTGGCAGCCACTTTTCTTAGTACAACCCAATTAGCTCCAAAAGACGGGGTGTTGAATCCACGCACCCATTCCTGTTTGTCACTGCTACTCTTGAGTTCTTCATTCATCTCTTTTCCAACTACCTCCAAACCAAATTTGGTTATCATCCTGCTGTCCACCGCAAAACTGTCCAGACCACTTCCATACATTACCAGTAATGCCCCCTCCCTCCCGTATTCCTGAAATAGTTTCATCCTATCTTTAACCTCTTCCGGCCAAGGGTAACTCACCATCACATCAGCTGCACGTAATGCAGCCTTAATTTCTGAAGTATTTTTTGAGTCATCAACTGAAAACTCTCCGATAATTGGCTTTATATTTCCGGTATTTATTCCCAAACCATTTAACCTATTTTTCTCGACTTCAAATTGGCCAACTAAATTACCATCTCGTTCAATTAGGGTTACATCAAAACCCAGTTGAGCCAAAGCAAAGCCCCAGGAACCATCTCCACCACCCAAATCAACAGCCTTTTTTCCTAGTGGTATTCCTTCATTCATGGCCAAAGCAGCCAGACCAGAGCTTACGCAAACCGCATCCACCGTATCTATAGGCACCCATTTTTTATCAATATGACCACTATCTCGCCAATATGCCATCACCGAATGATAATAATTTTCCATCCCAATAAGCTCAGTCACCACTCTTGGGTCAATTACTTCGCCGATATCAAAACCCTCATACAATTCTCCGTTTAGTCTTTGTGTTTCCTGCATTCCCCACTCAGTCCTGTCCACGGCTCTTAACCTGGCATGCATTTCCCCATATGACTCCACCGCCCTTGAGCCAACCAAAGTCTGAGCCAGTTCATCCATATGCTGATGTTCACGCTTAACTCTCTTATCAAAATTGGTTCCTTCACCTGCCTCAGCCATTTCCGCTGCCACTGCCTCTTTTATTCTTTTCCACTCTCTGGTGGGGTCAAATGTCACCCTAAATTCCTGCTCTTTTGCTAAAATCCTTGGTAACCCGGTAGGTTGTTCATCAACGCCCATTTATAAGCATTTTATCCTCTTAACTTCGCTTACGCAAAAGATTAGTGCACGCTACAAATTCGGGATAAAAAAAGTTGTTAATGACAAAAAGTAATTTCTTATGTCTTCCAGCCCCCGCAACAAAAAACGCAAAAATCAGCTTAATTTGGCTTCAATATCACTGTGTTTGTTCTTATTCTTGGTTTTTCCCGGCTTGAAACAGTCCATCAAAAATTACTGGCTAAATAGACTACGACCTTCCGCTGTAATAAGATAAATCCATGAAGAGAAATATTGTCACGGCCGTCCTTCTCTCCACAGTAAGTATTCTCGGCCTTTCAGGTGTTGGAAACTTTCTGCTAAAAAAGCAAGAATCATCCCCCACCATCTTTCCAGACCTCGTCACCGCCAGACTGGCCACCTTATGCACTATCAAAAACTACGATGCAATAGCCTTAAGTAGTCTCAGACGAACCGGTGAAAAGTACGAAAAAATAACTCCAGCAATATTATCCGATTCGAAAAAAAATGCTTTGGATGACTACAGTATTAAAGCTCAAGAGTTATGTAAGGCTGCAGCCAACAGTAAAAGAACTGACAAAAAACAAGTATCCGACTCGTGGTTAATTTATTACAACTTCAGCTTGGATTTACCCTCCAAGGTTGGGTATGAAATTCACCATTTCCAGGGACAGTGGCAATTGGTGCTTCCAAATCGTGGTTTAGCCTTGTAAAACCCCAAGCTAGGTTATACTGACTTTTGTGTATTACCTTTACCTTCTACTCTGCTCCGACGGCAGCTTATACACAGGCATTACCAATAACCCCTCCAGACGCCTCTTAGACCACCAAAAAGGCCGCGGAGCAGCCTATACCCGTTCCCATAAGCCCGTCAAAATTGTCTATCTAGAAAAGCTCCCAGATAAATCCTCCGCTCTCAAACGCGAAGCCCAGATCAAATCCTGGTCCCGATCAAGAAAACTCAACCTGTTTTCTTAAAGCATCCAACTCTCTTTTCATCTCCACCATCTTCAGCTCCCGATCTACCATCAATTTATTAGTCGATTCCAATTCTTTTACTTTTAATTCCAATTCCGCAGTCCTTAACCCAATTTCTTTCTCCAAAGCCTTTTTGGACTTCTCAATCTCTTCCGTTCGGACTTTCACCTCGGATTCAAACACCCTTTTAGCCTCATCTAATTGCTTGTTCGCCTCTTTCAGCTGAACCGACTGTTTTCCCACAGCAGATACGGTAGAAAATATCAGACCAATCGTCACCACCACAAAAATAGCCCCGAAGAAAAAAATCAAACTCACTAAAGTCGGCATAATCTTCCCGGTCAAATAGCTGCTACCTGTTACCAAAAAGTAGGCAAACAATAAGTAACCTATGCAAAAAATCAAAATCAATCCCAACAACACTACCCACCATTTCCTCAAAGTCCGATCGCCCATCAGCTTCAAAAGCCCAACTAATCTCCAAACGCTACGCCCAAAAAGCGCTAGACCCACTGTCACCAAAACTAGATTGAACATTGTTCCATACTCCCCCTCAATCTTTCTCCACTCCCCATCTATTGTCAAGGCAAGCCAAATGCTAAAATTGCCTCACAGGCTACGTAGCTCAGTGGTAGAGCGGGGTCTTCATAAGGCCATGGTCACAGGTCCGAATCCTGTCGTAGCCACCTAAAAACCCAAATACAACCTTCTCCACCTCTTCCAGTTTGGCACCTGTTCGGACTCAGATTTCGGCAATTTATCCACCGACGCCTCTAGGTCCGTTGGGTCAATAACTACAACCACTTCCCCCTCCTTGCCATACCCCAGCTTCTCTCTGGCCAATCTTTCCATATACTCGGGCGTTTTTACCCCCCTCAGCTCGCGCGTCAGATTTTCGTTCTCCCGCTGCATCATTTCTAGCTCTTTTTCAGCCTCGGTTACCCGATCCCCAGCCTTGAGCAGTCTGACCACATTCACTCCCGTTCGCACCACCAAAACCCAGCCTAAAACTACAATCAGCCATCTGGTCAGTCTTTTACCCATCTTGCAATGATCTATTTTACATTGTAGAATTCCCAGAAGATAACACATCCTGTAGTATTATGCTATAATGCAACCTATGGAAAATATTCCCGATCCCGTCAGTTTTGATCAAGCCCTAGACAAGTTTTTGAGTCATTTAACCACTCAAAAGCGCTCTTCAGCCACCAGCATTGCCTATGGCAGCGACCTTTCTCAGCTCAAAGACCATATGGCCGGAAAGCGCATTACCCAGGCTACCACCATTCAAACTGAGCACCTTCAGGATTACGTTAACCATCTTTTCTCCAAAAACTACACTCCTAAAAGTATCAGCCGCAAAATTAACTCACTCAAGACATTTTTTAGATATCTTCACACTGAAAAAATCGTAACCGCCAACCCGGCCGAATCCCTCGCCCACCCCCACTATGATTCCAAACCTCCCCGAATTCTAACCAAGGAAGAGTACAAAAGCCTGCGCGACGCCGTTAGATTAGATATCAGAATCAGTGCAGTTGTTGAATTACTGCTTCAAACCGGAATGCGCATTTCTGAACTGGCCAACTTAAGAATCGACGATTTCAAAAAAAACGAAGTCTTTGTTCGCTCCCTGGAAAACAATCCCGCCCGCACCATTACTCTAGGCAAAGGAGCTGCCACTGCCGTACAAAATTACCTTAGCTTAAGGCCGGAAGTCAAAGATGACCACCTGTTTGTCACCAAAACCGGCCGTCCCCTTTTGATCAGAAACATCAGAACCAGCGTCGATCGCTACTTTAAAAAAGCCGGCTTGAAAGGAACTAAAGTCAACGACCTGCGTCACACCTTCATCGCCCATCAGCTTAAGGCCGGAGTTCATCCCGAAACCATTTACAAACACGTCGGCCACAAGCGTCTTTCTTCCACTCAAAAATACCTGGAACACATTGAAATTAAGGAAGAAGCCACTCTAACTCGCATTATCGAACTCTGAACCTACATCCCCGAAGTCAGATTGTAAATCGGTGCCACCATAGTCGACACTATATACCCCACAGCTAGCCCCAATAGTAATAAAACCAACGGCTCATATCCTCTTCCGGGAATCTCTTTCATCTTCACTCGATCAGGTATTTGCCCTGTTTGGATTCTTTGTTCCATATTTTCCTCCCACCGGCTCAAAAAAAGAGGTAGTACGACCAAAACCGACATCGACATCAACCCGACCAATGGATAGTCGATACCCGTGTCATTTGAAACCTGGGTTCCTAAACTACGATGCATTTCTTGCAATTTTGGCCATACTGTCATTCTTAAAACAACAACCACCAACCACACGGCTGTCATTATTATCCCCATATAAATTTTTCTGCCCTGGAAGATCTTCTTGGCAGTTTTCCAATCCACTTCATCTGGTAATACACCAAATTCACTCAATATCATGGTGGATCCGGGAGGATTCGGACCTCCAACATACTGTGTATAAGACAGCCGCTCTACCGTTGAGCTACGGATCCAACCCCCCCATTATACTTCCCCAACTAAGTCTCCAAAATACCAAAAAGTTAATTAAAACAGCCCTACAACCTCGATCTCTCCGCTATCTCATGCTCAACCAATCTCATATCCCGTCCGTACTTAAGTCTGGACAACTGCTTAATTGCTTCCGCTAATTTCGGGTTAGACATTGCCCGTTCCGCCTTGATGTCTTTAGTCACATCCATCGAAAACGGCACCACCGGCTCATTATTTACGATAGTTTTTATGTAAACATGGAATCTTTCAATGTTTAATAGGTCTGATTCATTAAACGTTGGTGAAAACTCATGCTGCAAAAAGTTTGCATCCGCCACACCGGTTCTAAACGACATCAAAGTTCCCACATTCCCGAATACTGCGTTTTTCACTTCATCCTCCATTTGTGAGGTAAATTGATTAGCCACAATTAAATTCAGTTTGTATTTACGAGCCTCTGACAGAATAGTTGCAAAATCCGGTGTCGCGAAATTCTGAAACTCGTCTACGTATAAATTAAACGGCCTTCTGTCTTTCTCCGGCATGTCCGCCCGGCTCATGGCAGCAGCTACCAACCGCGGCACCAGCACCAACCCTAAAAAGTTACTGTTTTCCTCGCCCAATTTTCCTTTAGATAGGTTAATAATCAGTATCTTTCCCTCATCCATCACTTTGCGAAAATTAAACGCACTTTTATTCTGACCAATGATATTTCTGATCGTCTTGTTGGTAATAAACCGTCCGAATTTGGACACAATATAATCCAAAACTTCAGATTTATGAAAATCAGATGTTTGCGCAATTTGGTCCGTCCAATACCGGCGAACCAAGGGGTCCTTTACTCTCGGTAACATTTCCTGCACAAATTCCGGCCGTTGCAAAGCTTGAACCACTTCGATAAATGTTCCTCCATCCACTCCGTCCATAACTGTCAACATTGCGTTTCTGATGGCATGTTCGAATCTTGGTCCGATAATTCCTGTTTTGTGCGGGTCATACAATTTGTACATCATCCCGATTACGGCATTCGTCGCCATATGTCTTTCTTGATCATTGTTAGTCTCCAACAGGTTCAATCCCATCGGCCATGCTTCATCTGAAGGATCAAAAAAGATTACGTCTTCGGCTCTTTCCGGCGGAATGTATCCGAGCAAATCCTCAGCCAAATCATGAGGATCAATCACGCAAATTCCCTTGCCGGCTCGCAAGTCCTGCAAAATCATCGTCTTCATTAACTCTGTTTTTCCGGTTCCGGTCCTCCCGATAATGTACATATGCCGTTCCCGATCCGCATCCGATATATATACCGGCCTGGAAATCCCCCGAAATACGCTTTTACCTAAGTACAACCCGGAAGTGGGAATTCCGGCCGGAGCCGGGGCACTTTTAGCCGATAGCCAATGCAAATGTGGGGTTTCAATGGTTTTGTTGGGAAAGTGAAACAGTGTCGCCAGCTCTTCCGAGTTCAGAATCGTCCAATCCTCATACCGAGTCATTGGTTGATATCTGTAAATAAAATCCATCATAAATAGTCCCTTAAATCTCACTTTTTTACCCTTAAATCCGTTCAAGTCGCCACTGTACTGTTCAAAAGCCGCCTTGATGTTAGCCAAATGAGCTTTGGCCGACTCTTTATTGGTTGACGATACGACAGCTCTGATTGTCACTCTAAATCCCGGCTTCCCGACTTTATTTTCCACCGCCTCCATGATTTTCGGATCCACTTTATAAGATGCCTTTTCCGGATTGGCCTCATTTTTCTTAGTTTTTCCAATCCAGGCCCTGCCTTTTCCTTTCCATTTAGAATCCGCAGGAGAAATCAGGATTTGCAAATGTGCCCCCTCACCATCGCCCATCTTAGCCAAAGCTGAAGTTAGTCCCGACATCGGATCAGTCGCCAGATTCTTATATGTCTGAATCGGATTGTATTCAGCGTTTCTTAAAACCAGCCAGGCAAACTCCACATTTCCTTCTTCGGAAAAAATAGTCGGCTCCTCCACCACTTTTATTTCCGCCCCAGGATATCCACCATGAATTTGTTTTTCCACCAAATCCCTCAATTTTTCCGGAAGCACGATATAAAACCTGATGTCCTCTTTCATGGACACTATTTCAAAACTCACATGCGGCTGAACCTGTAAAAAAGAAAACCACCCGAATGGTCCAAATCCCCCCTTTTTTATCGAATACAAACTTCCCATAATTTGCTCCATGGCATCAATCTTTATTTCGTTATCCCGCGGCACCGACACCTGAACACACACCATCTGTAAACTTTTCTCCTCCCGATCTTTATGCCTATACCACAATACCCAGGCGTAGATCAACGCCCCCACGATTACAAACGGAGAAATAATCAAAAGAATTATTCCGATTATCTCCCACGCCAATAACCCCAAATTTAAATCGGTAACCATACCTTTATATTACAACGAGTTGCTACACTATTACTACGAGTCATTGGGCATTACTTTCTTATATTCGGCCCTACCCCTTAAGAGTTTGAACTGTCGCACGCACCATTCGGATAACCATCGTATGCTTTCCCACACTTTATGGTGCAATCCCTTCTCCACCTCATCTTCCGTCAGAGGTAGGGTTACCTTAACCGCAGTCGGATCAGCCGATTTCAGTAGTACCTGATGTGTGTAGTCATCCGTTATCGGAGCGATTTTGTCAGTCGCTTGTTCCACTTTTTCGATGTAGCCGGAAAGTTCAGGCTTCTTTTCCAATTCCGGAACTGTCACTATTTCCTGCATCGCTTCAGGCAGCTTACTTTTTGATGTCTCAGCCGTCGGCGGCTCAACTTCCACTCCCCCGCTTTTTCCGCCAAAAGTCCCTGCTATTGCTTCCAATTGCTCTTTAAACTTCCCCCCCTGTCCGTACATCGCCTGAAAACCACCGGCTTGTGAATTGCTGCCCGATTGTCCGGGATTGGTTGCCGAAGGCAACTGATTATCATTCGCAGGCGGTGTTTTTTGTTTAGGAAGCAGACCAGTAGTATCACCCATACTTCTATATTACCAATTCTCTAAAACAAATGTTAAATATCTGCACCAACCAAACTATTTCCAAATCTCTTCTTCCCTGCCGATTTTGTAATTCACCCACCGGGCCACTGTGAACAAGGCATCCGACAATCTGTTTAAATATTTGACTGCCGGATTTAGAGAATTATTTACAACCGTTAGCTGATAGTTGACCACTCTTCTTTCACATCTGCGGACAATTGCCCTGGCTACTTGTAAGTCGCCCATCGGATAGACAAAATTAGACAATCGCGGCAATTCCTTAGTCAATTTATCAATTAATACTTCTAATTTTCTCGTTTCATTAGGTCGTAATCTTTTTTTACTCCCGGCCAAAAATGAATCTATATCCATCAAGTTTCTCTGCATGTTTTTCAACTGCCCGGATAATTGAACTTGTTCAATTTTTGATAAACCGGAATATTCAGATGATTTAGCCCGACAAAAACCGATCCACGAATTCAATTCATCCACACTGCCCAGGGTCTCCACCAGCAGATCATTTTTACCCATCGGACCAGCCAAAGTGCTGGTTTTCCCCCCATCACCCTTTTTTGTATATATTGGCATAACTAGTGAAACAGTATACACTTATTTCTAGTCATGTCAGAGCACCTGTCCGTCTCTCAAAAGGCCTTCATCACCAATTCTCGTTGGCAGGTTCTCTTAGTTAAAAACCCCCTCTCCGACCCGTCTCACATCATTTGGGATTTACCAGGAAGTGACCTGAACTTCAGCCAAAGCTTAAGAGACAACCTGGTTCAGACCGTCCTTAAAGAAACCGGCTTAACCATCACCACCGTTTCCATTCCCCTAAACGTCACCACCTACCTGGATCTGGCCAACCGTCAAAACCAGGTAGTTCGCATTATTTACCTTTGTCTAGCCCAAGGAAGCCCAGTCCAAAGTAAAGAAATGCTCTGGATCGATCCGGCTCAATTTTTGCATTACCCCTTCCCAGATGAAGGCTATGCCAAAGCTTTCAAAAATTATCTGGCCCACTCCCGCCTGGCTTCTGAAGAATTTCTGGATCGGGGAATTCTGGAACACACCACCGATTACCTTCGCCAAAAACCACCCGCTCCACCCTTCTCCCCCTCCATCCCTCTGCCTTAACTTCTTTTAACCTGTTTATCAAACGCCAAAATTCGATAATCTTTTTCCCGCACTCCGTATTTCTCAAACACCTGCATCGCTGCACACTGCTTTCGTTCTGACCAGACCAACCCTAACTTATCAGCCATCTCTCTCACTTGCTTCCAATTTTTTGCTTCAATCTCCAAATAACTCGGAATCAGAGGCCAGGTATCAATATCCACCTCCGTCTCTTCCAACTCAAAATGCACCCGTCGCTTCTCTTCATCAAACTTAATCTCCATTCCCAACTTTAAAAGCAAGGTCGAAGTCCTTTCAAAATCGTCCACCACAATTTCCGTCTCCTCCATACCGGCATCCCCCGCCTCACTTATGCCAAATCTGCGCTTAAAGCTTAAAGTAATTTTATCGCCTTTATCTCTCAGTCTTAACCATGAACTGTCCGCATCCAGCGGCCAGCCAGGAAAATCAAATATTCTGTCTCTAAACACTCGATCATATTTTTTCATCGCTCCCAAAATTTTCAATTTTTGTTGCACTTCAGCAACATCAATGTCCAAAAACTTAACCTCAATCTCTTCCATCGTCCAATTTTACCCCTTTTCTTTCCTAATTCGACAGCCGCCAAAATAAGTAAGAAACATAATATAATCAGCCCATGCCTGAAGTTCTCCGTTTTGCCCAAAAAGGTTTAGTTCTTAGTCTTGACGGCCAGTCGCTGTTGGTCAGCAAATACTTAACTTCCAAATATCTCCCGACCAAACTTGAAAATAAGTTTTGCTTGCCCGGCGGCCAACTCGAATGGGGACAAAATCCGGACGAATCATTCATTTCCGAAATTCGTGAAGAAACGGGGATTACTGTTACTCCCTTACTGCCCTTTTACGTTTGGACTTGGGTTTATAATAAGGAAGACACTTCAAAACAAATTATTGCGATAGCCCGACTTGCTCTTTACGCATCCGGTCAAATTGTTCCTCCAGCCTCAGAAAAAGAAACAACTATCGATGTCGCCAGATGGATGCCTATAGCTGAAGTCAAAACAAAACTAAACAAGTTTGTTATCGACGAACAACCGGCTATCCAAAAATTCTTGGGGTACCAAGCCCATAACCCCTTCACCCCTATCTAGTGAACCAGCTTCACCACAAATCCGAAACGTTTTGCTCCTTCGACATTTTCTTCATCATCGTCCCAAAACTCAATTTCCCTTGGATTTTCAATCCCGATTTTTTTCATTATCTCCCTATAAAATTCCGGATCTGGCTTCTTACATCCTAATTTAAAAGAAGCAAAAACTCCATCAAACTCAGTACTCAAATTTAAATTATTCATCAGGTACTCCACTCGATATTGTTCGTTGTTTGTCGCGAGATAACATTTTATCCCCCCCAATCTCAACTCTCTCACCTTTTCCAATACTTCGTAGTTTATTTCCGCCTCACCTGAAAACCAAAAGTCTAGTATTGATTCCAAATTATCTTTTATTCCCCACAACTTCAAATATTTTGGTAATACCAACTTTAAATCCTTCTTACCCACCAGACACTCCTGAAACTCTCCTTTAAAAAATTTCAAAACCTCCCCTATCCCAACACCTCTAGATTCAGATAATCTGATACTAAACACCTTTGCTTTTTTTATTACCACCCCGTCAATATCAAACAATACAACTTTGGTCATTTTCACATTTTACTTCATTACCTTCTCAAATCTCTTCCTCTTTTTACCCTCAATCACAACCTCATCTTCCCACATTGTTCTTGGTCGTACCCAAAATTTAGTTTCACTTGCGTACAGTGGTTTATAAATTACCATTTCCTCCACCGTCTCAGAGTGTTTCCCAACTCCGACAACCTCATACAACTTTCCCGATTTGGTATGCCTGTATTTTCCTGTTTTAATCCCCGTTACCGTTTTTTCCATTGTCATTGGTGCTTAAACTGTTTAACTTTTCCAGTCTTTCTGTAGTCAACTCGTCAATGTCACAAGCTCCAGATACACAAGCCAGTTCTTGCGCCGCTTTTGTATAGTCTTCCTCTTCATATCGGTACAGTTTAGAAAAATCGATATTCGGAAACTTTGCTTTCAATACCTCATACTCCTCTCTGGTTATTTCCTGATAAGGCATTTGTGCATATTGAGCGTCAAAAGCTGGTAAAAAAGACATTCCGCCAACCAAATCCCGATGCTCCCACACCCACTTCACTACATCAATCACTTCATCAGGGTGATATGAAATTGTCACGCTGGGATTGTGTTCCGTCCAAAAAGTTTTACTTTGAAGCCAATATTCACATTGCTGCAAAGCAGTTCTGTTTTTTCTGGTAATCGCACCCTCCGGAGCCTTCACTGGAAAGTGAGCCACCCAGGTGTTGGCATTTTCCTTTGTTTGTCCGTTTTCCGGATCCATGGGTATCCCCGTATCTCTTAACACTTTGAATATAGGTGTGTGAGCTCCCACTCTCACATTTCTAATATAGAAAGGGGCGTACCTGGCATGAATTCCGGATGCACAGTCAAACAGTTGTGAGGAATTTCCCGATGGCTTGACACAGGTTACTGAAGCTGACTGATTGATCCCCAACATCTCGGCCACTTTCCTATTCGTCTCAATGGCTACCTGCCTTAATCTGTTTTGAACTGCTGCATCTTGAGCAACCAAGCTATCCATCTGCCCGTTAATGTCCACACCCAACAGTCTCTCGTCTTCACAATTTTGCCTCCAAATTGGCCTTAATCCAGGAAAATGAGTTGCCATTGACTGAATCGTTCCAATCCAGGCTGCAGCCTCCACCTTTTCCTTTAAGGTATCATATGTGTCTTCTTTTCTGGCAATGGCAATAGTCAAATTACAAAATTCAAATGGTCTTAAATTAATTTCCCCGCAGGGGTTACAGCCAAACTCTGCCGCTTTCCTTCGTTCTGGCCTCATAGCAATCGCTCCCTGTCGATTAAATATTCCTGGCTCTCCTCTTCCGCCGGATACCATCTCCATCATTTGTTGCACAATTTCCAACTGAGTCAAACCCCTTTCCGGCCAAACGACAGAGTTATTTGCGTTCCACCTTTGTGAATTATCCCTTTCAAAATCTCCACTTTTAGCCAATCGCATCTCGTTGTCGTCCCAATCAAACAACGAAATCATGGCTGTCCGCCTCATACCGCCCGAAACCGCAGCATTTCCTACTTCACACATAATATCGTGCGCATCAATCGGTCTTAAAAAACTTCCCTGTCTGGCCAGGATTCTGGCCCTGGCAAACTCGAGCATTTTTCTTAATGGTTCCGGCCCCGAAGCTCTACCTCCTTTAGTTTTCAAAATCGCTCCCGCCGGCCTTACCTGCGAAAAATCATATTTGACATCGGCCCCTTCAAACCACAATGACAAGCCCAATCTCACCGATTCCGCCCACCCCTCAGTAGTGTCCGGAACCACATATGTCATCGGAATCGAATTTATCTGCCTTTTAACCCGGGGCAAGTTCTCCACATATTTTCCTTCTACTGAAAATCCCACACCGCACCCGTTCATGGAAATAATCAGTCCTTCAACAAAAGCATCAATACTATCCACCGGAAGATATGAACAATTATAAATTGCTATGTTGTTTCGTCGGGCAGCTGATCCAGCCATTGCTAGCAGTCGCATGGAAGGTGTAGCTTTCATTTCCAATATCATCCTTCGGATCCATTGGTATTTTTCTGCTGGCAATTTATCCTTTGACAGCTCTTTCAAAAAAGAAACTGCTCTATCCACAGTCTCCACCCAAGTTTCCCTTCTTCCTAAATCGTAATTGAACCTCGAATACTTATCAAAAAACTGAAACTTTTGCAGTTGTGTCGGAAAATACTTATCTGACTCCTCAAACGCCTGTTTGACATCAGCTGGAATCGGTCTTTCATTGCGAATTTTTGTGTGCTCCGCTCTGTATAAAATATAATGCTTTGCCGCTTCAAACTCCCCCGCCGCCTGCAACACCAACTCCACGATGTCTTGCACTTGCTCAACTGTTGGCACTTTATATTTTGCCACCACTGCATTTACCACCTGTCCAACTAATGTTTTAATTGGCACTTTGGGTTCTGCGTTAAAACTGGCAAAGCACTTCTGTATCGCGTTTCCGATTTTCTCCGGATTGAACTCCTGTTCTCTACCATCACGTTTAATAATCACTAATGGTGTTTTTATCTTCAACATTGTCCCGGTCTCAACATGCCCGTTAGCCTTCACTGGCCTGCCTCGTTTTCTCTTCTCCACTTGTATTTGTTGTAAACTTAAATCACTCATCTTTAGTTGGTAACTTTTTCAATTAACTTCTCAAACTCCGCCACATCGGACAACTCCAAATACACACTGGCAAATCTTAACCAAGCCACCTTATCAATATTCCTCAGTTTCTTAAGTACCATCTTTCCTATTACTTTAGACGCTACTTCCGAAACCTCTTTTCTTCTGACTTCTCTTTCTACTTCATCCGCCAGTTGAGTCACTTGATCTATCGACACCGGTCTTTTATCAAAAGACTTAATTACCCCCCGCACAATCTTTTCCCGGTCAAACGGTTGTCTGCTCCCATCTCTTTTCACCACAAATACGGTCGGTCCTTCGATTCTTTCAAAAGTCGTAAATCGCTTCTGACATTTAGCACACTCCCGCCTTCTTCTTAAAGACTGGCCGTCTTCGGCCACTCTGGATTCTAAAACACTCGTGTCTTGGTTAGCGCAAAAAGGACATTTCATTTTTTTTGTTTTACTCACTAACTGTAGTGGTGTCGACTACACTAAAACACTAGACAACCCCAGTCAACTATCAACATCTGCATCAAAAACTATCACCGACCGTGATCTACCTTGCTTCCCTTAATACCTGATCAATCCGCTGTTTGAGTACCTCAGCCAAAGCCTGCGAAACGATCAACGACTCCCTTTCCCACTCACTAACCTTCATTTGCGCATCTGCAATCACTTCAATATGTTTCGGCAAAGCCTTAGACAGCTCGATTGCTACGCTCTTTACGTCCTTCCCGCTCTTCATTTCTTTCTCTACTCTTACTACCGCACTTTCCATATATTTCTCGGCTTTAGTAATTGTTGTCACTCCCAGTTCCGACTTTCCCCCCTCAATCAAAACCACTCCAGCATTTACCCGTTTATCGGCAAATAGCAGCTCCTTTCTAGCTTTTCCTTCAGCCGTCCACGTCAACCACAACGTAACTCTGTCTCTCGCCGCCTTCAGTTTATAAAGTGGACTGTCCGGCAAAAGCCCGGGATAAGGCAAATAGTACTCAATCTTGGGTTTTGCCTCAACACTAGCTACCACCATGCTATCCAGAGGTTCAGTATTTGGCCTCACTCTAACCGGATCCGACGCAGCCAAAATTGACATCACCAAAATTGCTCCCCCAAAGATTACCGCGGCCGAACTTGCCAAAATTCTAATTACAACTCTTTTCCACACAGACAGGCCAATTTGTTCGTTTCCGAACAAACTCGTTGTTTTTGCCACTGATACTAACGTGGGCGTACCCATTGGGTACAAGTAAGTATGACACACTGTGTCAAACTCTTCAATTTTTAGCTTCTCGGTAGACCAAATATTCTCACCGTTTTTTCCATCACAGAAGCCACCTCTTCCACTAATTCCTTCGCTTCTAAAAGTCCTACCGCCTCCTGATGGTATGGAAAATAATGAAAAGTTCTGTTTCGAGCTTTTTTCCACACTTCCCACATCGCCATCGGTAACTCTTCTCCCTTGCAGTATTCTACCAATTTGCCATACACCCACCCCACCCGATATCTTTTGGGTAATGTAGGTGATAGCGCCCGACCAATTCTGAAATGTTCACCCGAAAACTGTGCCCGGTTAATTAACCCCAAGTCTAAAAACACTTTCTTTAAAAAACCCTCGTATGCCTTAGCTGCTGAAAACACAGTAAAGGCATAATCGTGGTACACTTCCCCTCCCTCATTAGAAAGCCGCCTATTCTCAACGCTTATTAAGTCTTTACTCTGTCGCATTAGATCTCTTAAAGAATCATCCAGATATTTCCACCAATTTGATTGCTCCCAATTTTCCATAGACGGCATTCATTGTATAATTTTCCCGTCTTACTTTGCAATCACATGAGCGAACGGCGCACCGAATTATCGACCATTCCAGAACTAGCCGAAGGCGCATTTGAGTACTTTTTTGAAACATTGATCTGCCGCCTTCCGCCAAGAGAGCAAAATCGCTTCTGGACCGGCTTTGTAAAACCCAAAATGGGGGCAACCCAAAGCGCACATCAGATACGACCGATTGAACCAGTTTCGAATTCCTCCACTGGTCGCAGACCAGCCAAAAAGCTTACTTAACTTAACCCACGCTCCTCACGGCTTCTGATTTTCTGAATAAAGATCAACTTCCTATTTCCAAATTCCGAAGTATCCACCAATTACCATCAAAATAGACAGCCCCAACCAGCCCAGAATAAATGCCACTACCCCCTTAAGTATCCAATCCAGTACTTTCTCCTCTTGCGGATCTAAACCTGCTTCTTCCGATTCAATCGCCACCACCGGCGCTGCCACTTCAACTGCCGCAACCACTTTCGGTTTTGACTTTGACTTAGACTGTTTTGCCGCCATGACACAATAAATATACCTCCGCACGCGGTATAATGCAAATCATGCGCAAAAGACCGGTTCGCAAATCAAAAAACCGCCTTCAACTAGCTAAGGTTATTCATTATATTCGTCAAAAAATTGCAGCTTTCCCTCACCGTCTCAAGCCACTAATTCATAAGACCAGCTTCAAGTGGGCTATCGCCGTTACAACTCTCGTCTTTATTCTCATCAATGTATACATTTTTTGGGGTTTGCCCAATCCCGGCAATCTCACTTCCCGCCCCGCAGTTGCTTCCACCAAACTTTTAGATCGAAACGGCAAGTTAATCTATGAAATTTTTGCCGATCAAAGGCGTACTCCCATTACCTTATCCTCTCTCCCTCAATACGTCTGGCAAGCCACTTTGGCCGCCGAAGACAAAGACTTCTATAAGCACGGTGGCTTTTCCCTACGCGGTATTACCCGGGCCTTTTTCAAAACCTTCTTCGGACAACGCCTGGAGGGCGGATCCACCATCACTCAACAACTGGTCAAAAAAGCCTTGTTATCTGACGAAAGAACCGTCAGGCGCAAAATTCGTGAATTCGTATTAAGTGTGGCCGTTGAAGCTCTTTATTCCAAAGATCAAATCCTGGAAATGTACTTAAACCAGGTTCCCTACGGGGGCACCGCATATGGACTTGAATCAGCCGCCCAAACCTACTTTGGCAAATCCGCAACCCAACTGGATCTGGCCGAGTCCGCCCTGTTGGCTGGACTGCCCCAAGCCCCCAGTTACTACTCTCCCTTCGGTTCCTACCCCGAAGCAGCCAAAGATCGCCAGCAATTGGTTCTGACCTTGATGAAAGAAAATGACTTCATCAGTGAACAGGAATTTTCCAGCGCCTCTGCCCAAACATTGAAATACTCTCCCCCTCCTTCGATCCAAGCGCCGCATTTCTCTCTTTGGGTTAAAGACCAGCTCATCAAAAAATATACCCTCCCGGTAGTTGAAGAGGGCGGTCTGGTAGTTACCACCACTCTTGACCTTGATCTTCAAAACTTTGCCCAAGATACAGTTGCCTCCGAAACCGCTAAACTGCTAAAAGAAAAGGTAGGCAACGGAGCAGCCCTGGTCACTCGTCCTGGTACCGGAGAAATTCTTGCCATGGTTGGTTCCCGCGATTATTTTGACAGCGAACACGACGGTAACGTCAATGTAGTTTTAGCCAAAAGACAGCCAGGCAGCGCCATTAAACCCATCAATTACGCCATCGGTATTGAACATCGACTCATCACCGCCGCCACTGTTTTATCAGATAAACCTACTTGTTTTTCCCAACCCAAACAAAAAGTTTACTGTCCGGAAAATTACGACGTGCAGTTTCACGGTCCCACTCAGGTTCGTTTTGCCTTAGGCAATTCTTTTAATATCCCTGCCGTCAAAGCTCTGGTTATCAACGGGCTTAGCAATTTCATCGCCACTTCCTCAGCTTTTGGCATTAATACCTGGCAAAACCCAGATCAGTATGGTCCTTCTTTAACTCTCGGCGGAGGCGAAGTTACCATGTACGATCTATCTACCGCCTACGGCGTTCTGGCCAATCTCGGTCGTCGGATTAACTTAAACCCCATTCTTGAGGTTCGCGACCGGAACGGTCAAATACTTGATTCTGTCAAAGCTAAAGAAATCCCGTCAGATGAGATAAGTGAATTATCACCCTACTCTTATTTTATTTCTCACAACACCTATTATTCGATTCAATCTCCACCGGACATGCGGGTTATCTCCCCCGGTACGGCTTTTATAATTTCCCACATCCTCTACGATAATGGCGCCAGATCGGCCACTTTTGGCCAATCCTCATATTTAAACATCAAAGGCCATCCCGAGGTTTCAGTCAAAACCGGAACCACCAACGACAAACGGGACAATTGGACAGTCGGCTACAACCCCGACATCTTAACAGCAGTTTGGGTTGGCAATAACGACAATTCCACCATGAGCCACGTCGCCTCAGGTGTTACTGGCGCTTCTCCCATCTGGAATAAAATCACCACCTACGCCCTAAGAACTTTGCCCCAACATTGGCCCGCTCAGCCTGTCGAGGTCACCGGCACCCTCGTCTGTTCACTTTCTGGGTTAAAAGCCCCCGACGCTCCTCCGGCTGAATGCCAACCTCGCTATGAATATTTTCTCTCCGGAACCATTCCTCCCACCGACTCCGGAGTCCGACGAGACATTCCCATTTTTCGTCCCACCAACGCTCCGGCAACCAAAAAACAGCTCACGGAAAGCCCGGATCAAATAGAAATTCAAAACCACTCTGTACTGATAGACCCCCTAAACACCATCCTCTGCTTGGACTGTGCCGGAGGTTACGGCGAACCAGATGCCATCAGTATCGACAAAACCGGCAAGGCAATCCCCCTCCCCCTGTAATATAATCGGCGGCAAATGTCCCTCAAAGAATTTCTTAAATCGGTTTATCCTGTCGTCTACTTTCTCGGACACCTACCCAAAAAGGCTATTCGCTATCCCCTCATTGCTTCATTCTGGGGAACTTTTTTTGCCTTAGTCTCTTTTTATACTTTTATTCTTAATGATTTACCATCACCCTCATCCTTATCGACTGTTTTTGTTCCCCTAACTACCCACATCAGGGATCGCCAAGGCAACGAACTCTACAAAATTTATCGAAACCAGAACCGCACCCTGGTTAAACTGTCCGACCTGCCCCCGTATGTTCTGCAGTCTGTTATCGCCATCGAAGACAAAGGTTTCTATTCCCATCGGGGATTTTCTCTAATGGGCATTCTCCGTGCTCTAGTAAGCAACATAAAATGTTCCGTCATAAATACCCAGTGTGCCACCTCTATCCAGGGCGGTAGCACAATTACCCAACAGCTTGTCAAAACCTCTCTTCTCTCCCCGGAAAGAACCTTAAGAAGAAAACTTCGGGAATTAGTTCTTTCTTTGGCTGTAGAAATTATCTACACCAAAAATCAAATTTTGGAAATGTATCTAAATCGGGTGAATTTCGGCGGTGCCGCCTATGGTATTGAAGAAGCCGCCCAAACATACTTCGGCAAAAATGCTGCCAAGCTTTCCCTTGCCGAAGCTACTCTTTTATCCGGCCTGCCGGCGTCACCCACTACATATTCCCCTTTTGGGGTCCACCCGGAAACAGCTAAAGAAAGACAAAAGGAAGTTCTAAGACAAATGGTATCGGCCAATTTTCTTACCTGGGACCAGGCCGCCAGCATTTCCGCTACCGATCTTGTCTTTCGTCATCCCGAAACCGACATCCAAGCTCCGCATTTTGTTATGTACGTCAAAGACCTACTGGCTACTAAGTACGGAATAGACATGGTCGAATCAGGAGGACTGGAAGTCACCACCTCTCTTGACCTGCCAACCCAACTGGCTGCCGAAGAAATTGTTGCCGCAGAAATAGCCAAAATTAAAAGGCTGAACATTGGAAATGGCGCCGTTTTAATTACCAAGCCGAGCACTGGAGAAATATTAGCCATGGTGGGATCAAAAAATTATTTTGACCTGGATAACGACGGCAACGTCAATGTCACTTTAAGTTCTCGCCAGCCGGGCAGCGCCATTAAACCTATAAATTACGCCCTGGCCTTTCAAAAAGGTTTTACTCCAGCAAGCTTAATTGATGATTCCCCCATCACCTATAGAGTCCCCGGGCAACCTCCGTACTCCCCCATCAATTACGATCGCCGTTATCATGGCAAAGTATCCCTAAGAACGGCTCTGGCTTCATCATTTAACATTCCCGCTGTCAAACTGCTATCAGCCAACGGTGTGGAAAATCTCGTCACTCTCGGAAAAACTATGGGTATCACCACCTGGTCTGATTCCTCGCGATTCGGCCTGTCTCTGACATTGGGTGGAGGTGAAATTAAGATGACGGATTTGGCCGTGGCCTACGGCGTATTTGCTAACTCGGGTTATAAAGTTCCGCTAAACCCCATTCTCGAAGTTAAAGACGCCAAAGGTAATATTTTAGAAAAATTTGTCTGCTGCAATAAAACTCAAGTCTTAGACTCCCAAATCGCTTTCCTCATCTCGGACATTCTCTCTGACAATCAAGCCCGCACCCCCACCTTCGGCCCCAGATCTCAGCTTTATATTCCGGGTTCTGCCATTGCTGTTAAAACCGGCACCACCAATAACCTTCGCGACAACTGGACCATTGGTTATTCCCCCGACTTTCTGGTGGCCTCTTGGGTCGGCAATAACGATAATTCCCCCATGAGTTATGTCGCTTCTGGTGTTACCGGAGCCTCACCAATTTGGAGGAGGATTACCGACCTATTGTTAAAACAATTTCCCTCCGCCGGATTCACTCCCCCTGAACAACTGCTTAAAATTTCAGTTTGTGCTCTCACCGGCCAGCTTCCCTGTTCCGCCTGTCCCACTAAAACCGAATATTTCGTCCCCGGCACCCAGCCAAAAGTAGCTTGTGATAACGAAGCCATTAAAAACCTCCTGGCTCCCAAACCTGAAACCGGACCGCGTGATACAATTTTAGAAGGCATCTGGACCGTCCGCCGCTAAACAAGCTATGAATCCCAATTTCAAAAACACCCAACTTCTCATCATCATCCTGCTAATTCTTGTCGCCACCATACTATTTGTAAAAGTAACCGGCCGGCCTTTAATTTAACCCTATTTCCATAATTACTTGCAGGTAGTACGATAGTCTTACCCAAGATATGTCTTCACCCAAAATTAGCGTCGTTATTCCCACCTTCAACGAAGCTAAATACTTACCCCCCTGTATCGCCGCCATCAAATCCCAAACTTTTACCGATTTTGAAGTTATTGCCTTGGATAAAAGCAGTACCGACGCCACCATCAAAATGTGCCAAGGTGCCGGCTGGAAAATTGTCGATCAGAAATCCAAAATCGGTATCTCAGCCGCTCGGGCTGAAGGTTTTTCCCATGCCAAAGCTGATATTATCGCCAGTACCAACGCCGACACCGCCGTTTGTTCTGACTGGCTCGAAAAAATAGCCCAAGCCTTTGCCGACCCATCAGTCGTTTGTATTTGTGGTCCGGTTTATTTTCTCGAAGGCAAAACTCAAATCTTTTACAAATTCATGGGCTACCTCAGTTACTTGATTTTTTCCCTCAACCATCTGCTGGGTAACAACTACATGATCGGAGAAAACTTTGCCGTCAGAAGGTCTGCCTATGACAAGATCGGCGGATTCAATCCTTCATTAATAACCGCCGAGGACGTTGACCTGGGATATCGTATCCAAAAGGTCGGCAAGTGCCTTTATGATCCTAAATTAGTGGCCTTAACCAGCAACCGCAGACTAGCTCACGAAAAATTGGGATTCTTTACTCATCACATCGCCAACTTTATCCGTTTCAAGCTCACCGGCGTTGCCAGTACCAACTTCAAACCCGTTCGTTAACTTCACTTTACCACCAGTTTTTCATACAGATCCATCGTCTTTTTCATCACTCCTTCGATATCATGACCTTCCGCAGTTTTTCTGGCTAACACTCCCATTCTTTTTCTTAACTGTTCGTCTTGTAATACTTTTACTAATCCCTCAGCCATGCTCTTTTCATCCCCTGCCGCCACTAAAAAACCATTCTCATCGGATTTAATCAAGTCTGGTAAGGCATAAGCCGCAACTCCCACCACCGGCAGGCCGCAAGCCATGGCCTCAAGTACCACCAGTCCCTGTGTCTCCATGGTTGAAGCCGTTACGAACACATCCGAATCCCTGTACACCCACCCCAAATTATCTCTTTTTACCATTCCCAAAAACCTCACTTTTTTCTCGAGCCCCAAACTTTTGCATAACGCTTCCAGGTCTTTTTTTGCTGGCCCATCACCGGCTATCACCAATCCCACTTTTGGCATTTGCTTTAGCACGATTGCAAATGCCCTTATTACAACTTCCACATTCTTCTCAAACCCGAGTCTTCCTACATGCACAATCCGATTTCTCAGCCGGTAATTATTTTTTGCCCAAAACTTTTTCACATCCAACCCGTTGGATATCGCCACCACACCTTTTCTGACTCTTCTTTTAACCAGCTCTCTTTTGATAGCTTCCGAAGGACAAATGATTGCATCAGCATATTTATAAACTCGGTTTACCAATGTCCAGGTCATTTTTTGTGGCAAGGTTTCTTTACTCACCCCGCTACAATCAACTTGTTTATCACCATTACGTAGTACTTTTATGTCCAATCCCATTCCCGTAGTCACTCTATCAATCGCCTTCAAATACTTTGCCAATATCCGCCTTGGGGACACATACATCAAAGTCTCCGGATAAAGTGTGTGATACGTTCCCACTAACGGTTTTTTCATTACCTTAGAAAGAAGCACCCCCAAAAGTCCCAACGTACCGGGCGCATGCACATGAATAATATCCGGATCAAATTTATCCATACTGGAATACACGCTCAAGAAACTGGGAAAAGCTATCTGAATGTCTTTATAAGTTGGAATTGGTACCGAAGCGTATCTTCTGATTATCACCCGACCTCTTCTTTCCACCCATCCGCTATTTTTACAAGCCGGAGCGTAAATCTCCACTTGGTGATGCTGCGATAATTTTTCAGCCAGTTTATCCACAGCAAACGTCACCCCGTTTATTACCGGAAGATATGAATCGGTAAAAATTGCTATCTTCATAACGTTTTTTCATATTCCCAAACTAACTTTGCAATCTGAGGCACTATCGTCTGGGCTTCCTCTCTTTTTACATTTTCGTTTAATATCGCCAAAATAAACGGTCTAAGTCGGCAGTTTTCTACCGTCAATTGACAGCTAACTATCCCCGCATCCGCCCACACTCCCACATCAGTCCCCACTTTATGAATCACCCTAACTCCCTCCACTCCTGCCAAACCAACCGGAATCCTGTCCTCATAAATACTGTCCGTCAAATATTCAAACAATTCGCCCTCCTGTTTATAAATATACTCAAACATTCGC
>Ga0208958_1000620_pt1 | contig 41807 bp, 35 predicted proteins | sample RifOxyB1_FD_184032 | JGI IMG/M metagenome (GOLD analysis project Ga0208958, IMG submission 184032) | Soil microbial communities from Rifle, Colorado - Rifle Oxygen_injection B1 (SPAdes) | ecosystem: Environmental > Terrestrial > Deep subsurface > Rock core/Sediment | place: Rifle, Colorado...
TTCCTGTTATTCATGCGCTTCTCGTTAATCCGTTATCATCAGTATTTCTCCTTTCTGCATTCGCGTTTCTTGGGATTCTTTGTATCACCGGATTTCTTCTTGGCGCTGTAGGAAGCTTAATCACGCTCGCTCGGTATATTAAATTTTAATCATGCATGAAGAAACTAATAGCTATAGTATTTCTTGCTGGCGCCTCGTTATGTATAAGTCCGTTTGTTTTCGCTCAGGATATTTGTCAGGAACAAAATCCATGTGTCGGGAAACAGGGGGATGATGCGGTATCTTGTTATCAGCAGGTTGTGGATAGTTGCGGTAAAGCGAAAGAAACCCTCGCTTCTCAAATACATTCATTCGATACACAAATTCAATTAACCACATTTCAGATTGCAAGTATTAAACGGTTGATAGACAGTCTTTCTATCGAAATAACAGAACTTGAAAATGAAATTGAACGGTTGGATTTACTTCTGTTGAAACGCCTTGAACTTCTTGTTACCAGGATACCGGAATCATATAAAAGAAGTGTTGTTCCGGACTTCGGAATTACATTTTTAAGCAGTAGCCTTACGGATATTATCACGAGACAAAAATATGTTATGTTTGTGCAGAAAAGGAATGCGTTTTTGTATACACAGCTTCAGCTTACTCAAAATAATTTCAATGATAAGAAAAAATTACGAGAGGATAAAAAAGCAAGACAAGAAACAGCGAAGCGCGATCTTGAACAAAAAAGTCTACAACTCACGCAGCAAAAGAAGGCAAAAGACACATTGCTATCTCAAACCAAGGGTCAGGAATCGGTTTATCAGAGTTTGCTCGCTGATGCGAAAGCAAAACTCGCGGGTTTTGCGAGTTTTGCCGATAGTCAGGGAACAGGATTATTAGATAATCAAACAAAATGTGACAGCTGGGGATGTTATTACAATCAGCGTGATAATCAGTGGGGGAATGCGCTTATTAATGGACAAGGAACAGGGTGTGGAGGGGCATGTTCTATTGCTCGCGTGGGCTGTTTAATTACTTCTGTCGCAATGGTAGTAAGTCATCTTGGTAATCGAGATATTTTGCCAAAGGATATCGCTTTTTCCGGCACCGGTAATTTTTCAGTCGGTACAGCTATGCTTATGAGAGGATCAATTTATGTTAAGGGAAAGACGATAACACGAACATCAATATCATCGTTAAATCCTGATGTTGTTCGTGATGGACCTGTTATTGTTGGTGTTTATTACGGTCCGTTTGGAACACATTTTGTCGTTGTAAAAGGGTATGAAAACGGAAAGTATATTATGCATGATCCTTATGAGAATAATGGAAGTAATATCTCATTTACAGACAAATATTCGTTAAATAGTATTTTTGAGGTAGATAGAGTTACAATGAATTAATTAATCTCATATCTATGTCTGCCCGGGCGCCAATTATTGTTGGAATAGCAGCGTTATTGTTCTTTCTTCCGTTTTTCGTTTCTGCAGCGACATCCATTTCTTTTTCAAGTATTCCTGCAACAATAGATCAGTCTCAGGAATTTGAAGCTGATGTTGCACTTATCTGTACTGGTTGCACCAGTGATTCGTTTATACGTGGTGTATTTTACCCCAGCGGTACGAGCTATTTTGGGTATACACAAAATAATACAGGTATGTGGATTAATGCATCAGGCTCAAGTTGTTCAGAGTATTTCAAAATAGCCTCAACTGATCTAGTGGAGGGAAGTTGGAGCGGGAAAATAAAATTTAAGCCGGATATCGAAAATTCATTTTATTCAAACCCGGGTGAATTTTTGTTTAAAATCGGACGGTATACAGGAAGCTGTGGTACGCCAACATGGTCTTCAGAAAAGACAATAACCATTACTGGTCCAACAGCAACTCCGACGAATACTCCGGTTCCAACAAATACACCTACAAATACACCTGTTCCTACAACGACAAATACTCCGATTCCGACAAAAACGTCGACTCCTACATCTACTCCCACTCCGAAGGCTACACCAACGATTGAATTAACCCCTACTTTGGTTTTGAGCCCGACAGGAGAGGTGTTGGGTGCTCAAGATGAAAAGCCGCCTAATAACAAGCCGTATATTATTGCACTTCTGTTTATTTCTGTCGGATGTGCGCTACTTGCAGCTGTGTTTGTTATAAAAAATCGTCTATACTTAAAGAAATGAAATATATCCGATTTTGGCTTCCAGTCGTATTATGGATGGCAGTGATATTTAGCTTTTCTTCCCGCCAGAAAGTTGCATTTACCGACTCATATATTCTCAGTTTTCTGTTTTTTAAAACAATGCATTTGATTGAATACTACATGTTATATGTTCTGACGTATCGGGCAATACGAAATACAACCAAAAATAAAAAAAACGCCTGGATTATCGCATTTATTATTACAAGTGTGTATGCAATAACGGATGAAATTCATCAGTCTTTTGTTCCGACAAGGGAAGGGAAGCTCCGTGATGCTATAATTGATATGTTTGCAGGAGGACTTGCATGGATAACACTCAAACAATTATTACAAAAAATGCCAAAGAAACTCAAAGTGTGGGCGAGAAATTGGCAACTTCTATCGTAAATGATAGTAGTTTTCCTCGGATTTATTGTTTATACGGTGAACTTGGGGCAGGGAAGACGGTATTTACCCAAGGGTTTGCAAAAGGATTAGGATTCCCCTCCCGTCTGGTCTCCCCTACGTTTATCATTATCAGGCGGTATGATCTCAAAAATGACGTACGATTTTTTTACCATGTCGATTTATATCGGTTGCAAAAAATAGAAGATATTGAGAGTTTAGGTATATTTGAAATATTTGACGATAAAGATGCAATTATCGTTATTGAATGGGCTGAACGGTTGGGTGCTCATTTGCCGAAACATCGAATGGATGTACGTCTTGCGATTTCAGGTGATGAAGAAAGGGTCATTACGTATGAATAATGAAATGATACAGGCTATAAAAGTTTTAAATTCAGGAGGAATTATTATTTTTCCTACAGATACTGCATTTGGGGTTGGGTGCAGGATAGATAACCAAGATGCAATTGATAGGGTGTTTCGAATACGAAACCGACCCATGACTCAAGCCTTACCTATATTAGTCGGTAGTTGTGAGCAAGCACTCACCTACTATCGTTCCCCATCAGATATTGTGCGACATCTTATGGAAACGTATTGGCCGGGGGCTCTTACGATAGTAGATCAATGCAAAAAAGAATTAATATACTCCCCTATCTGCGCAGGTGGAGAAACTGTTGGATTGCGGTGGCCAAACCATCCAGTTCCTCAGGCGCTTATCGAAGGAGTTGGAGTTCCTATTGTCGGACCGTCAGCTAATTTTCATGGGAAACCGACTCCATATACGGTATCCGATCTTGATTCTGCGTTTGTATCTCTTGTGGATTTTATAGTTCCGGGTGTTTGTACAATTAATCAAAGTTCAACGGTAGTTGATTGTTCCGTCGATCCATACAAAATTATCCGGCAAGGTGCGATTGTATTATGAAACTTATTATTGATACACGAAGCAACGAAAAAACAATCATAGCCCTTGTTGTGGATGGAAAAAGGATGGAAGAATCGCTTCAAACAAATCACGTCCATTCACAGGCCGTATTGCCTCTTATTGAAAAATTACTTAAGGAAAATAACTTTTCTCTGAAAGATATTAAACAGGTAGAAGTTCCTGTTGATTCTGGCTCCTACACTGGCCGCCGCGTCGGCGCGGCAATCGCTACCACACTTGGGATTCTTCTCAACATACCCGTCAATGCAATGAGATCCCCTGCACAGATACATATCCCCTACGAAAAAGATACATGGACTTCTTTGCTATCATGTACCGTTACATGATAGCAAAGAACTGAAGAAGAAAACAGTCCAATTCAATCCGCGAGTGGTATGAGTCTTGCATGTTTTTCAAGGCGGGTGACGCGTGTATTCAGTCGATCGTGAATACCTACGTGTAATTCTTGTTCATCACGGTATTTTTGAAAATCTCCAGCCATTTTATCAACTGACATTAAAATTTTATCCAGTGTTTTTAACCGTTTTGGAAGCTCATCTAGTCCCGTCTCGCGGAATTTGTCATCCATAATATCTCGAACGTCGTCGGCTGTCAGGTGTATCTGTTTTTTCATACGTTCTCACAATACTCCGTGAAAAATTCTCTGTCAATGATAACTTTATTCACAAGCTGGCGTTTTCTTCTTGACCTGCTATGATATTTATATGCAGCATTTTTTGAGGCATTTTTTCTTACCGCACCATTCAAATAATCATAGGGCGAAGGCGCTCCACATCGATTCCCTTCTTTGTTACGTGCTTCTTTTTGCCATATTGAATTTAAGTATTAAGATTATTCATCGGGATTTTCCATCTGTTTTAGGGTATGCAACAGATATTAGGGTTGATGCGCTCCTTGCTTCAACAAATGCCAAACGGATAAGTTTGGGTCTGAATCCACTTAAACTGAACGCGACCCTGTCTCAAGCTGCAGCTGCAAAAGCGCAAGATATGTTTTCGCACGATTACTGGGCTCATAATAGTCCGCAAGGGAAAACTCCCTGGTCGTTTATTGTGAATTCCGGATATAAATATACGATTGCCGGTGAGAATTTAGCGAAGAATTTTTCAACCAGTGGAGGTGTTGTGGATGCCTGGATGGCGTCACCAACTCATAAAGACAACATTGTGAAACCTGGGTATCAGGATATTGGTTTTGCCATTGTTAATGGTGTATTAAACGGTGAAGAAACAACACTTGTTGTTCAAATGTTTGGTGCAGGAGGATCCCCGATAGCAGAAGTTCCAAAAGTGGAGACCGTTATTCCTGAAGTAGCCATTGCCGTTGAAGAACCTCAAAAATTAGTTCAAGGGGTAGGCTCTTCGGTATTCAAGCCCATTTTTAATATTCCGACCGTTACACGTGATATTACATTCATGTTTATTGGTCTTATTGTTGGTGTGTTAGTGCTTGATGGAATTGTAATATCAAGAAAGAAGATTGTGAGAGTTGCCGGTCATAATATTGCTCATATACTCTTCTTTCTTACATTTTTTGTTGCCCTTACAATGGTGCAAAGAGGAGCGCTGTTATGAAGCTAACATATGTCAATTTTGTCGTTCTTGCTGTTATTCTTGCTTCAGGTATATTTACTTTTTGGGGAGCTCAAAACGATAAGACAATACAGTTATTTGTAGGCGTTGCGACAGCTGTCGCGTACGTGCTTTGGGGAATGATCTATCATGCGCTCGAAGGAGATTTACACGTGAAGGTTGTGATAGAATACAGTCTCGTTGGTGCAATAGCAATCATATTGCTGCTTACCATTTTATGGACATAAAATATACATTTCGAAAGGAGATAGTATGCAGGGTTTAATTCTCGCAGGAGGCTTAGCAACGCGTCTTCGACCACTTACGATGGTTACAAATAAACATTTGTTACCTGTCTACGATAAACCAATGATCTATTACCCTATTGAAGCAATGCAAAGAGCTGGAATAAAAGAAGTACTGTTGACAACGGATGGAAAATCAATTGCTCAATTTGCAAATTTAATCAAATCAGGGGAAGAATTTGACATGCGTATGTATTATGGCGTGCAGAATAATCCCAAAGGTGGTATTGCTGATGCAATCGCTCTTGCTGAAGAATTCACTCATGATGAGGCTCTATGCGTAATTTTAGGAGATAATATTTTTGATCATGATTTAAAACCAGCTGTTAAAGAGTTTGAAAAAAAAGGAGCAGGTGCAAAAGTTTTTGGCATTCATATGCAAATGGACGCAAAGCACTATGGGGTTATTGAGGTTGATGATACGGGAAAAGTATTGTCTATTGAAGAGAAACCAGAATCACCAAAATCTGATATTGCCCAAACCGGTATTTACATGTATGACCAAAGGGTATTTGACTATATTAGGAAACTTTCACCGTCTGCACGAGGTGAACTTGAAGTAACGGATTTAAATAACATGTATTTAAAGGATGGAAATCTAACGTGCGAAATAATCAATTGGTGGGTTGATGCAGGAACGTCTTATGATGAGCTCTTGCGTGCAAATAACCAAGTTGCAGAGAAAATGAAGAAAGGCAGTCTATGATAGATGGAGTCATGATAAAAAAATTAGTACGACATCCTGATGAACGTGGATATTTTGAGGAAATTATTCGAGTGACGGATGAATTTTTTAAAGAGGGGTTTGGACAATTGTCTCATTCCTACATGGTTGAAGGAGTTGTGAAGGCATGGCATATTCATGCAACACAAATTGACTGGTGGTTTTGTGTAACAGGAAAAATAAAAGCAGCACTTCATGATAAACGGGACAGTTCTTTGACAAAAGGCGAGACTAATGAATATATATTGGGAGATGCGCCGGATAATATTGTCCTTAAGATTCCAGCGGGTGTTGCGCATGGAATGAAAGTACTCGAGGGGCCGTGTCATTTTGTCTACGCAACGAGCAAAATTTATAATCCTCAGGAAGAAGGAAGAATACAATATGATGATAAAGAAATAGGATATGATTGGGTGCAAGGAATCCCAATTACAAATACAAAAATTACCTAATCTATGAAATTACTTGTTACAGGGGGAGCTGGGTTTATTGGATCTAACTTTATTTTGTATTGGCTTAAGAACCATACAGAAGATCAGATAGTAAATTTAGACAAACTCACCTATGCTGGAAATCTCGAAAATCTTCAAGATATTGAACATGACAAACGTTATACATTCATTCACGGTGACATTTGTAATTACGATGATGTAGCCAAATCAATGCAAGGAGTCGATGTTGTTGTTCATTTTGCAGCAGAAAGTCATGTCGACCGTTCAATAGTCGAGGCTACTCCTTTTGTATCAACAAATGTCGTCGGTACTCACGTGTTACTGGAAGAAGCGATGAAACAAAAAGTAAAACGCTTTCACCATGTGTCAACTGATGAAGTATTTGGATCGTTGGAAATAGGATCTGAGCAAAAGTTCAATGAGCATTCTCCCTATGATCCGCATAGTCCATATTCAGCGACAAAAGCATCATCAGATCATTTAGTTCGTGCGTATTACCATACGTATGGACTTCCCATAACTATTACAAATTGTTCAAATAATTACGGTCCGTTTCAATTCCCGGAAAAATTTATTCCTCTTACCATAACTAATCTTATAGAAGGGAAAAAAATACCGTTATATGGAGATGGACTAAATGTTAGGGATTGGTTATATGTTGAAGATCATTGCCGTGCAATTGATGCGGTTCTTCAAAAAGGTAATATCGGGGAAACATATTGCATTGGTGGATTGACTCAGGATATAAATAATCGAGCAGTCATTGATAAAATCTTGGCCTTTTTTAATAAGTCCGAATCAGAAATAGAGTATGTAAAAGATCGACTTGGACACGACAGGAGGTATGCGATTGACTGGTCAAAAATTCATAGCCAACTTGGTTGGAGTCCTGTATATGATTTTGACGCGTGGCTTGAAAAAACAATTCTTTGGTATAAAGAACACGAATCGTGGTGGAGAAAATTAAAAACAGGAGGAACACAGTAATGAATATCATTGGCACTGGCTTATCTGGACTCGTTGGATCTCGAATTGTTGAGTTGTTAAAAAACAATCATGTATTTGAGGATTTGAGTTTAGAATCAGGAGTTGATATTACAAAATTTGATGAAGTAGAAAAACGACTTACTGCTTCATCTGCCCCTTGGGTATTTCATTTTGCAGCATTTACTGATGTACAGGCGTCCGAGAAGGAAAAAGACCAGGGAAATGAAAGTATTTCATGGAAAGTAAACGTAGAGGCAACAAAAAATATCGCATCAGTATGTCAAAAATTAAGGAAACACGTACTTTATCTTTCAACAGATTATGTGTTTGATGGGAAAGCAGATGTGTATAACGAAGAAGCGGTTGGAAATCCACAAGGATGGTATGCAAAAACAAAATATGAAGGGGAGAAGATTGTGAAAGACTTAAGAGAGTTAGGATTGGTTGTGAGGATAGCTAATCCATACAGGTCTCATCCTATTGGAAAGAAAGATTTCATGCATAAAATTTTAGAAAGATTGCAACAAGGTCTTCCTATTGCAGCTCCTACCAATCAAAAAATGACAGCTACATTTATTGATGATTTAGCGCATGGGATTGAAAAGCTGATATCGATACAAGCTACAGGAGTGTATAACATTCCAGGAGCTGATAGTTTCTCTCCGTATGAAGGAGCCATGATGATTGCAGAAGTGTTTAGAGTAGACCAAAAAAACATTTCGAAAACAACTTTCGAGGAATATTTTGCTTCTCGTGCACCAATCCCGCAATATGGAGTACTTACTCATGATAAAATTGAATCTCTCGGAATAAAAGTTCATACATTCCGTGAGGGGTTGATTGAAATTAAACAGATAGAGGAGAAAATACTATGACAATTTCTTTTATTGGACACGGATATGTCGGACTTGTCACTGCTGCGGTGTTTGCTGATTTAGGCAACACCGTGTGGGTAGTGGGAAGAACAAAAGAAAAAATAGAAACATTAAAAAAGGGTATTGCAACGTTTTACGAGCCAGGATTATCAGAGCTTGTGAAACGAAATGTTGATGCAGGTCGTTTGCGATTTACTCTCAACTATCATGAGGCAGTATCTCCATCCGAAATCATTTTTATTGCAGTCGGAACTCCACCGAAGGAAAATGGAGAAGCTGATTTAACAGAAGTATTTAATGCGGCACGGGAAATTGGAAAAAATCTTGTGGGATATAAAGTAGTATCGATTAAAAGTACAGTTCCTCCAGGAACAAACAAGAAAGTAGCAACACTTTTGGATGAAACTAAACCAACTGGTTCATCATTTGCTATTTCTTCAGTGCCGGAATTTTTGCGTCAAGGACAAGCAATTGCTGATACGATGCATCCACAGCGGGTTGTGATTGGAACAACATCCGATCGTGCGCAAAAGCTACTTATTGACCTTCATAAGCCAATAAATACAAAAATGGTGTTATGCAATGTAGAGACTGCTGAACTTATCAAGTACGCAGCTAATTCGATGTTGTCAGTGAAAATTTCTTTCGCTAATGCCATGGCCATACTGTCAGAAAAAGTTGGAGCTGATGTGGAAAAGGTACTTGATGGTGTCGGACTAGATCCTCGAATTGGAAGAAGTTTTTTGTATCCTGGAGTTGGATATGGTGGAAGTTGTTTCCCAAAAGATGTGAAAGCATTAATTGCAATAGGTAAAGTTTATGGATATGATTTTGCACTACTTAAGGCAACAGATGTGATCAATGATGAAGCGAGACTACATTTTATAGAAAAAATTCAGAATCATTTTCATGGAGAGTTGCAAGGGAAGACAATTGCTGTTTTAGGTCTTTCATTTAAGCCAGATACTGATGATATGCGGTTTGCCCCTTCCATAACAATCATCGAAGCGTTAATTAGTGGTGGAGCTCGAGTTATTGCGTATGATCCGGTTGCAATTGCAAATGCAAAAAAGGTATTGCCCAAGGAGGTTGTATTTGCCTCTTCTTCATATGATGCAGTAATAGATGCTGATGCGGTCGTGGTTCTAACTGAATGGAATGAGTTTCGGCAGTTGGATATGGTGAAACTAGCCAAAGGATTAAAGGAGCGAGTACTATTTGATGGGAGAAATATATATGATCCTCAAACAATGAAAGATTTGGGGTATACCTACTATGGAGTAGGCCGGATGTAATGTATAATATATAAGGAGGAAATATTGTATGGCAGCAAAAAAAGCACTAATAACAGGAATTGCAGGTTTTGTTGGAAGTCACTTAGCAGAACTTCTATTGTCAAAAGGATTTGAGGTGTATGGGTTATCACGACCTCGGTCAAGAATGGATCATATTGAAGCAATTAAAGACAAACTTCATCTCGAAGATGCTGATATATTAGATTCCCACAGTTTATATGGAACAATATCCCGCATTAAACCGGATTATATTTTCCACCTTGCTGCCCAATCATTTGTTCCGACATCTTGGGTATCTCCATCAGTAACTTTAGAAGTGAACATCATCGGATCTGCAAATTTATTTGAAGCAGCACGTCAGGCAAAGATTGATTGTACAATTCAGATAGCCTGTTCATCAGAAGAATATGGGTTAGTACATCCGGATGAGACTCCTATTAAAGAAACAAACCCTCTTCGTCCGCAAAGTCCGTACGGCGTATCAAAAGTAGCTATGGATTATCTTGGCTATCAATATTTTTGTTCTTATGGAATGAAAATTATTCGAACACGAGGATTTAATCATACTGGTCCTCGCAGAGGGGAAACATTCGTCACATCAAATTTTGCAAAACAAATTGCAATGATTGAAAAAGGAAAGCAAGAGCCGGTGATAAAGGTGGGTAATTTAGAAGCCGAGCGTGACTGGACGGATGTTCGGGATATGGTAAAAGGATATTTACTATCTGTTGAGAAATGCGATCCGGGAGATGTATATAATATTTGTACTGGTCATGGTGTGGTTGTCCAGGACATGCTCAATATTCTTCTTAAAATGAGTAAGGAAAAAGTTAAAATAGTGCAAGATCCAAGCCGCATGCGACCATCAGAAGTACCAGTTCTTGTTGGAGATAATTCCAAATTTGTTGCAAAAACTGGATGGAAGCCTGAGATACCGTTTGAAAAAACAATGGAAGACCTTCTTAATTATTGGAGAGAACGGGTATAAACGGTATGAATCTGGTTATTATCCTTCCCACGTATAACGAGAGGGAAAATATCGAAATATTACTGGATGCTCTTCATAAAAAAGCGAAGAATATTGCTCATTACACATGCTATTTTCTTGTTGTTGACGATTTTTCACCTGATGGGACCGGAAAGATCATACGAGCTTATCAAAAAACACATAAAGACACATATCTGCTTGAAAAGAAAAAAGAAGGACTTGGAAAAGCAATTCTTCGAGGAATGGAGTATGCAGTTGACACGTTACATGCAGATTTTATTCTCCAAATGGACTGTGATTTGTCGCATGATCCAGACAGAATTTCTGCATTTATTCAGGAGTTAGATAGTGGAGCTGATTTTGTTGTAGGAAGTAGGTATATAAAAGGCGGATCAATTCCATCCAATTGGGGAATTCATCGAAAAATATTTAGCGTTGTTGGAAATGCAATTGTCAGGTTTGGACTGGGTTACAGTCATGTTCATGATTGGACAGGAGGTTTTCGGGCGTATGCAGTGAAGTATTATTTTAAGTTAAAAGATCAGATGGAAGCGTATGGAGGATACGTATTTCAAATAGCGTTTTTGCATAAAGCAATTCAAATGGGAGCACAGGTTGTAGAAGTTCCCATTCACTTTACAGATCGTAAATTTGGCCACTCAAAAATTGCCCCCGCTGAGTATATAAAAAATGTTTTACTTTATGTGGGGATGAACGGATCATTTGGGAAGTTTTTGATGGTGGGAGGATTTGGATTTGTTATCAACGCGGGGTTACTTGTTGTTTTTCGTGAATGGATCGGGTTGCCGCCAACGATTGCCAATCTTATTGGAGCAGCTGCAGCAATATTTTCTAATTTTAATTTAAATAATATATGGACATTTAAAGATAAGAAAATTAATTCTTTTGGTATGTATGTTGCAAAGTTAGCCCAATTTTACGGAACGTCGCTTTCTGGAGTTGTTCTCATTCAAACAGGAACGATTGCTCTTGGAATGAAATTGTTCGGAGATAGTCAATATTTTATCTATTTCTTGGTTGGAACAGGCCTTCTTCTTATTTGGAATTACACCGTGTATTCAAAAGTAATATGGAAGAAAAAGTAAAAAAAATATTACCGTTTTTGCCAATTTTAGTGATTCTCGTTCTTGCAGCGTATTTACGCCTCTATAAAATTGCCGATTATATGACTTTTCTGGGAGATGAAGGCAGGGACGTGCTCATTATAAAACGGATGATTATTGATCATAAGTTTACCCTTCTCGGTCCAACAGCATCTGTGGGCGGATTTTTTATGGGGCCTATTTATTACTATTTCATGCTTCCTTTCCTCTGGGCATGGAATCTAAACCCTGTTGGCCCTGCAATCATGGTTGCATTATTTGGTATAGCCACAGTGTTTCTAGTTTATATTGTGGGCCTTCGGTGGTTTTCAAAACCAGTCGCTTTGATTGCTTCTCTTTTATATGCTATTTCTCCAATTGTGATAGCGTACTCTCGTTCATCTTGGAATCCCAATATCGTTCCATTTTTTGCACTGTTATCAATGTATTTACTTGGAAAAGCAATTTTTGAAAAACAGTATAAACTTCTATTTTATGTTGGGTTATGTGCGGGTATTGGAGTGCAGCTGCATTACATTTATTTGTTTCTTATTTTCACACAAGGAGTTCTTCTCGGAATTTACTACCGAAAGTTGAATTTTGTTCACATCCTGTATCTCATTTTGGGATTTTGTTTAGGATTTTCACCATTTCTCGCATTTGAACTTCGTCATGGATTTACCAACTCACGTGCCATTTTGGAGTTTGTTTTTACTGGAAAAGATACTGGTTTTCAATGGCATCAATTTATAGGAAACATTCAAGATGTAACGACCAGATTATTCGGACGGTTTATTATCAGGATTCCAGAAGTCGGTGCATTGGGAAATATGAATCCCGTAATTCGTGATCCATGGCGTTTCGCCCAATCGTTTTTGGCAATTGGTGGAATTATTGCGCTTTTTACTCTTCTTATCCGTGCAAGAAAGACAAATAATCAAAAAGGGATGAATATTTTCATACTTATGTTGAGTTGGTTTGTTATCCCCCTTATTTTTTTTGGTATGTATAAGAAAAATATTTATGATTATTATTTTGGGATTTTTTTTCCGCTTCCATTTTACCTCACTGCTTTACTTTTGATTGACGCAATGAAGATTCGTTACATAGGAAAAATATTTGGAACACTGGCTATCATCGGGTTATCAGTATTTAATTGGCAGGGGAGACCGTTTATCTATGAACCAAATAGACAACTTGCACAAGTGGAGATGATTTCGAAAGCCATTGTTGAAAAAACAGATAATAAACCGTTTAATTTCGCGCTCATTACAACCGGTAATTCTGATCATGCATACAGGTACTTTTTTGAAATATGGAAGAAATCGCCTCTTGTTATTGAAAATAGTGTTATTGATCCAGATCGAAAGACTGTTGCGGATCAGCTTTTGATTGTTTGCGAAGATATTTTTTGCCAACCTTTAGGTAATTCTTTATGGGAAGTTGCCGGATTTGGAAGAGCGGAAATTGCTGGTGTTTGGGACGTGTCTGTTGTTAAAATATATAAGCTTATTCATTATGTGGAGCCATAGCCATGAGAGAACCTTTTCTATCAGTTGTCATTCCTGCATATAACGAAGAAACAAATATCAGGTTAGGTGCTATCGATAAGGTAGCACGGTATCTAGAAGATCAAACGTACTCGTGGGAAGTGATTATTGTCAATGATGGTTCAGTCGATAAAACAGCGAAACTCCTTACAGAATTTATCAAAAAAAATCCCCGTTTTAAATTTATTGATAATCCTCATCAGGGGAAGGCAGGAACAGTCATGACGGGAGTTGCAAACGCGAAAGGAGAAATAGTGCTTTTCAGTGATCTTGATCAAGCAACGCCCATTTGCGAAATAGAAAAGGTATTTCCATGGTTTAAACAAGGATTCGACGTGGTTATTGGATCAAGACATGGTCAGCGAGAGGGGGCGCCATTTTCAAGACGCGTCATGGCACGCGGTTTTATGTTGTTAAGAACCGTTATCTTGGGACTGAAAGGAATATCCGATACTCAGTGCGGATTTAAAGCGTTTACGCAAGACGCATCGAAGAGCATTTTCAAACGTCTATCATTATACGGTCATCATAAAATAGTTGAGGGATCCATGGTGACAGCGGGATTTGATGTAGAATTACTTTTTTTAGCAAAGTCATTCGGGTTTAAAATAAAAGAGGTGCCTGTTGAATGGCATTATGTGGAAACAAGAAGGGTCAGTCCAATAAAAGATTCTTGGGAAGGACTTATGGACATCATTCGTATTCGGATTAATGCATGGAAGGGTTTGTATAAACAATAAAAATGTATGCGCACTGTAATTTTATGCGGTATCCTTGCTCTATCGCTTCTTTTGTATTCATTCACGCAAGTTGATTTAGGAATGACCTTGACACAGGTAAGTATCTGGCAGAGTTTTCAGAAACAATTTCAATATGTAGGATATTTTAATCGTCCGTTATCCACACTGTTGTTTATTTCTATTCTTAGTGCGTATTTTTTGGCATACATTGGAGTTTTATGGGCGGTACTGAAAAGGAAAATTTCTTCAAAAACGATGTGGTTGGCGATTATCGTGACAGCCGGAATTTTGGTTTTTTCGTACCCCGCCTTTTCCTATGATTTTTTTAACTATTTATTTACTGCTAAAACCGTTCTTGTGTATCACAAAAACCCCTATCTCGTCATTCCGCTTCAATTTGCTGGCGTTGATCCATGGCTTTCGTTTATGCACTGGACTCATCTTCCAAGCGCGTACACCCCTTTGTGGATACTCGTGACGTTACCCCCTTTCTTCTTCGGATTCGGATATTTTTTGTTACTCCTTTGGGGTCTAAAAGCTGTTATGGTAGGTGCCTATATTTTTACCATTATTGGAATTGGGAAAATTCTTGAGAAGGTTGATCGTGAATATATGTATATAGGCATGGCTTCTTTTGCTTTTAATCCTCTCATTATTATTGAATCTTTAGTCAGTTCCCATAACGACATTGTCATGATGGCGCTTGCTGTCTGGGCGATCGTATTTTTTCAACAAAAAAAACACTGGATTTCATGGATTTTGTTATCGTTATCCATTGGCATGAAACTCATGACTATTTTTTTAATCCCTTCCTTTATGACAGGATGGAAAAGAAATACAATGCTTATTTTCATGGGTATTGGTTTTATGGCTGTGCTATCTCAACGTGAGGTTCTTTCGTGGTATTGGGTTTGGATTGTACCTTTTATTTCTCTCATGCCAAGAAAATGGAATCTTTTTATCATTTCTTACGGAATTTCAATGGGGCTTCTTCTTAGGTACGCCCCATTTTTGTATTATGGAAACTGGGATAGTCCAGTTCCTCAGATGAAACTCTGGGTGACAGTTATTCCCATCGTTCTTGCTATCCTCATTGCAAGTGGCAGATTTCTGTTTTTAAAGCGAAATATTCATTACTTCTTTGATTAGTCTACATTTGTTTCAAGCGTGGTATTTCGGTATAATGAGGGTCATGACGGTTAAATTTTGGAAAAATCCTATAGTATGGTTTTTTCTTCTTACTTGTGTCTATTTCGCTACAAGATTAGTGCAATTGACTGCTCTTCCTATATTTACCGATGAAGCTATTTATATCCGGTGGTCACAAATTGGAAGTGCTGATGCAGCCTGGAGGTTTATATCCTTAACTGACGGAAAACAACCATTTTTTACTTGGGCGGTCATGGCAAGCGTACGGCTATTTCAAGATCCATTATTTGCAGGCCGCATAGTTTCTGTCATCGGAGGATTTTTTAGCCTCATTGGTCTTGTTTTCTTAAGTAGGGAATTATTTAAAAATTTCTCTGTTGGTCTTGTCGCCGCGGCGTTGTATGTGATATCTCCATTTACTTTGATGTATGACAGACTTGCGTTATATGACTCCTGGGTGGCTACGTTTTCAATTTGGAATTTATATCTAGCCGTCCTTCTAGCGCGGCGAGCTCGGCTTGATATTGCTCTTCTTTTTGGAATGATGCTTGGCATGGGGATGCTCAATAAAACATCGGCCTTTTTAAGTCTCTATATGCTTCCAGCGACGCTTCTGTTGTTTGATTGGAAACGGCCGAAACAAATGTTACGATTTGTGTTGTGGGTAGGATATGCAATAATTGCAGCGGTTCTTTCCCAAGCGATTTATAGTATTTTACGACTTTCTCCATTTTTCTACATTGTTTCTCAAAAAGATGCATTATTCGTCTATCCGTTGAAAGAATGGCTCATTCATCCTCTTAATTTTTTTCAAGGGAACATTCATGGGTTATTTGATTGGCTAAAGGGGTATATGACATGGCCACTCCTTGCAATAGCATGGGTAGCAATGATCATCCCAAAGAAATACATGCGTGAGAAACTACTTCTTGTCGGTTGGTGGTTAGCACCATTTATTGCCCTTTCTCTATTTGGAAGAATTCTGTATCCGCGGTTTATTTTATTTATGACCATGCCGCTCTTTATTCTTGCGTCTTACACGGTGGTGTGGCTTGCAACGTTTATTCGAAAATCATGGATATTTTTATTTCTCATTTTTTGTATTTATGGATATAGTTTGTATATTTCAACCAGAATACTCGTTGATATTAAAACAGCTCCAATTCTCAAGGCTGACCGAGGGCAACTTGTTGATGATTGGCCGTCCGGATGGGGAACAAATGAAGTTGTCTCATTTTTAAAAAACCAACAACAACCCATAGCCGTATATACAGAAGGGACATTTGGACTATTTCCATATGCTCTTGAGATATTCTTGCATGATTATCCAACTATCGAAATTCACGGTCTCTGGCCGATACCAGATGTTATTCCAAAAGAAATACTTGAAAGTGCATCAAATAAACCTACATATTTTGTTTCAAATTTTACGCAAAAAGAATTTTTATGGCCGCTGACGCTTCTGGCAACGTATCAAAAAGGTACTAATCCAAAATCAGCAATGCGGCTGTATCAAGTGGTTCCGAAAGCTGAGAAATAGCTTCTATGAAACGAATACAATTCCACCATAGTATATGGATTTTTCTTATTATTGTTCTTGTGATTATTGTTCTTTATCCGCTCTTAAAATCGGGATTTATCGTAACAGATGATGGAGATTGGATGATTATCCGACTTTCCGCATTTTATCAAAGCCTTCGGGAAGGACAGTTTCCTGTTCGGTTTTTAGGTCGGTTAAATAATAGTTATGGATATCCTGTAGCAAATTTTTTGTATCCGGGATTTATGTATATAGGAAGTTTTATTAAAGCAATCGGCTTTTCCTTCCAAACTTCAGTTGAAATCATTATTGGTTCATCTATTTTACTTGCATCAGTTGCAATGTATGTCTGGCTCAGTTCATTTTTTACTCCGTTTGCGAGTTTTATCGGATCACTATCATTTTTATTTTCTCCGTATCTCCTTTATGATGTATATAAAAGAGGGTCGGTTGGGGAGTTGCTTGCAATCGCTCTTGCTGCTAGCATTTTTGCTGCAATAGAAAAAAAATCGCGTATTTTAATTCCTATATTAACGCTATTTCTTGCAATAAGTCATAACACACTTGCTCTATTTTTTATATCATTTCTCTTTGTTTACATCCTCATCAGAAAACAGTATCAATTATTGATATATTTTGGTCTTGGATTGGGCATGTCATTATTTTTTTGGGGACCGGCGTTATTTGAACAATCACTCATTGCATTTAATGGGATTATTGTGTCAGATCCACAACATTATTTTGAAATAAGTTTAACAATTCTTATTCAAAGTTCTCTTTTTATTATTGCTGCGATCATAAGCCTGTTTGAAAAGAAACTTCTCTATAAAAAAGAACGCTTATTGTTTTTTACAATTATTATTGTTATCTGTGTGTTAACTACAGGTATTAGCTCCTCTATATGGAATATCCCTTTGTTTGCAAAAGTAATTCAATTTCCCTATCGATGGTTTTCACTTATTCTTATTGTTGGACCATGGTTTGTTGCATATATAGCGAACAAGAAATGGATTGCGCGAATGCTTGCAATTTTTGGAGTTGTCTATTTTGTGTATCTTTCCTTTCCTTACACAAAAGCAGAAAGTGTTGTTCGACCTGATGGGTATTATTCTACGAATGAAGGAACCACAACTGTTGCAAATGAATATATGCCGAAATGGGTAACAAAAAAATTTGCAGTAAGACCTGACAAAAAAATAGTTTTTTTTGGCGGTTCAGGAATTCTCTATGAAAAGAAAGTTAACAGTCAAGTTGTTGATGTGGCAATTGATGCGAAGGAACCAAGTGTTCTTCAGGTTAACACTCTGTATTACCCCGGATGGGGAGGAATGTTGGATAACAAGAAGCTTGATATATCAATTGATAATCCATATGGTGTCATGAGAATAGATATTCCCGCGGGCGTACATCATCTCTATATGACGTTTCGGGAAACACCGGTTCGCTTTATTTTTGATGTGATAAGTTTTATGTTTTTCATAATTTTTATAATCATTATTTTATGAAAAAAGTCATCGGATTGATTTTTGTTATCATCTTATCCTTTTGGTCTGTGAAAAGTCTTATCGGACGAGGCTACTTTCCAATGCATGATGATACGCAAGTTGCTCGGGTAGTTGTTATGGGAAAAGCTTTGCGGAACGGACAATTTCCTGTGCGGTGGGTATCTGATTTAGGGTATGGGTATGGATACCCGTTATATAATTTTTATGGCCCTCTTCCGTATTATTTTGGCGGCTCTTTATACGCTTTGGGTGTCGACAGTGTGATGGCGACCAAATGGATGTTTGGAATAGGAACTGTTCTTGCTGCTGTCACCATGTATTTTTTGTTATATCCAATGTTGGGATTGTTAGCAGCTGTGACGGGATCGATAGTTTTTCTTTATGCGCCCTATCACGCGGTGCAAATATTTATTCGAGGTTCTGTTGGAGAATATTGGGCAGTCGCATTTATTCCGCTTTTACTACTTGGCATTAATAAAAAAAAGCCAATTATTGGCACACTTGGACTTGCTGGAATAATTCTTTCTCATACAATACTAGGCTTTATCTCAACCATTGTTCTTGGATTTTCGATTGTGATATTCATGATAAGAAGACGTGATTGGAATATGTTGAATATATTGTTTCTTGGTCTTGGTATTTCAACATTTTTTTGGCTTCCAGCTATCGTGGAAATGCAATACACAAGCGTTTCCAACATGATTTCGTCATCTTCAACATCGTTTTCAGATCATTTTATCTGCTTGTCTCAGCTTTGGAATTCACCTTGGGGGTATGGAGGATCAGCTCTTGGGTGTACTGATGGAATGTCTTTTAAAATAGGAAAATTTCATAGTATTTTATTCCTCTTATCCTTGCTTCTTCTTTTATTTAATAGATTAGTTATAAGACTTAAAAGAATAAACATTATTATATTGATAGTAGCCGCATATACCATAACGATGATATTTTTCATGCTTCCTTTATCATCTTTTATTTGGAGTATTTTTCCTCTCACGCGATATATTCAATACCCTTGGAGACTACTTTCTTTTGTGACAGTTGGGATTGGAATAATGAGCGCCTATATTGTTGCATCATGGAAGGCTCCGATTATCCGTTTACTCACAGCAGGAATTCTTATCACCGGAACAATAATCATTAATGCAAAACTGTTCATTCCGCAGTATCAATATCTCAGAAACACTGAACAATTTGAAACAAAAGAAGAACTGCGATTCCGGATATCAAAAATTTCTGATGAATATCTCCCAAAAGATATCAACCGGCCGAAAAACGTCAGGGATATTGTACAAAAGGCTGTTTCCAATACCTCGTCTATTCAGGTAAAAGAACTTTCTTTAAAAGAGACCTTGATGAGATACGAGATTATATCTTTGAAGCCTCAGGAATTGCAAATGAATATTGCTTACTTTCCGGGATGGATATTTTTTGTTAATAATCACGAAGTTATTCCTAACATTGTAAGTGGTATTCCATCTGTGACGATATCAGCTGGAATGAGTATAATAGAGGCAAGATTCGTCAATACGCCTATTCGAACGGTTGCAAATTGTATAAGTCTTATATCAATTGTGGCTTGTTTAGCCTTATGTACCTATGGGAAAAAAACTAACGCTTAATATTGTCATTCCTGTATACAATGAAGAGGATGAACTTGAGAGTCATACAGAGACTCTGATTGGATTTCTTAAGTCGTATCTGACTGATTTTGATTGGACGATCACTATTGCGGATAACGCTTCTGTTGATAAAACACTTGCTATTGCCCGTAAACTTGCAAAAAAGTATCCGACAGTTCGTGCGTTTCATTTGGATAAAAAAGGTAGAGGTCGGGCTGTGAAAAAGGCGTGGATGGAAATTGAAGCTGACATTCACTGTTATATGGATGTCGATCTATCCACTGACTTAAAACATATTCCGCCGCTCGTCCGATCCCTTCTTCGAGGGTATGATATTGCAATAGGAACGAGAAATGCGCCATCTTCGCAAGTCTATGGGAGAGGTTGGTTGCGCACACTTACATCAAAAACATATATTACACTGATTCGATTATGTTTTTTCGTTCGTTTTACCGATGCACAGTGTGGGTTTAAGGCGATCACTGGACAAGCAGCAAAAAATTTGCTTCCTCATATCCAGGATAACGCATGGTTTTTTGATTCAGAATTATTAATCATCGCTGAGAAACTTGGATATAGAATTTACGAAGAGGCGGTGACGTGGATAGATAATCCTGGTTCAACGGTAAGGGTAGTAAAAACAGCTCAAGGAGATTTGGAAGGACTGTGGCGATTGTTCAAAGAGCGACCATGGAGAAAGTTACCAAAGCGATATGGATGAAACAAATATCGATATCATTAAGAAAAAATCAGTCACTGGTATTGTGGCACTAACCTCAAGAACCTTCCTTTTACAGCTTATCGCTTTCGGGGCAACGTTTCTCCTCACTATCTATCTTACTCCGGCGGTATTTGGAATATTTTTTGTTGTTTCAGCTGTTATTTCATTCTTATCCTATTTTTCAGATATTGGTCTTGCTGCAGCTCTTATTCAAAAAAAGGAAGAGATTACGGATGATGATTTAACAACAACCTTTACTATACAGCAGCTATTGGTATTTCCAATTGCGCTTATTTCATATTTATTATCTTCGAAAGTTGCTGCATTTTATGGACTTGATAGAGAAGGGGTAGTATTATTTCAAGCGCTGGTTGTTTCTTTTTTCTTTTCTTCTCTTAAAACAATTCCGTCAGTACTTCTTGAACGGTCACTGAAGTTTCATATTCTTGTTATTCCTCAAATAGCAGAAACATTAGGATTTTATATTGTTGCAGTAGTTCTTGCCTCCCGAGGATTTGGAGTGGCAAGTTTTACGTATGCGGTTCTGACACGTGCAATTATTGGACTTGTCCTTATGTACATCGTCTCTCCGTGGAAAATAAAAATAGGGATTGAGAAAACTGTGGCAAAGCGGTTACTCAAGTTTGGTATACCATTTCAACTCAATTCTTTTTTGGCGCTTCTTAAAGATGATTTGATGACAGTATTTTTGGGGAAAGTTCTTCCATTTACCCAAGTAGGATATATCGGATGGGCAAAGAAGTGGGCAGAAGTTCCGCTTCGTCTTATCATGGATGGAGTTATTAGAGTAACATTTCCAGCATTTGCACGATTGCAGCATTCAAAAGAGATTTTAGGGCATGCAATTGAAAAAACGCTCTTTGGTCTTGCGATTACCATTCTTCCGATATCAGTTGGACTTATGTTTTTTATTGATCCTGTTGTGAAATTAATACCTAAATACAGCAAGTGGGAACCAGCGTTATTTTCTTTTTCTTTATTTGTTCTCTCTTCGATACTTGCTGCATTTTCAACTCCTCTTACCAATGCGTTAAACGCGGTTGGAAAAATTAAAATTACTCTTATGCTTATGGTATTTTGGACTATTGCAACATGGGTGTTAACTGTGACACTTGTTCATTTTATTGGCTTTAATGGAGTAGCTGTGGCACTTCTTATTCTGACTTCCTCTCTTGGTGTTGTCATAGCGCTTGCAAAGAAAATTGCAGTGTTTTCGTTTGTACTAATGGTGAAATGGCCGTTTGTTGCAGCCTGCGCACAATCATTATGGTATTACGTACTACGGGGAAATGCTCCATATGCGATAGCCTATCAGGTTTTAATAGCTTCCTCCGGTGCTATACTATACATAGCCGTGCTCTTGTTATTTGAAAGGAAACGAATCATGGAAATGGTTCATCTAGTTCGACTAAAATAATATGAAACCTACTCTCTCTATTGTTGTCTCTGCATATAATGAAGAAAAGTCCATTGGAAGATGTTTGGCATCCGTAAAGGAATTAGCTGATGAGATTATTGTCGTTGATAACGAGTCACAGGATAAAACTGTAGCTATCGCCAAAAAATTCACAAAAAAAATATTTAGTGCCACAAATCAGTTGATGCTTAACGCAAATAAAAATAAAGGCTTTGAAAAGGCAACCGGAGATTGGATACTGAATCTTGATGCTGATGAGGAGGTTACACTGGATCTTGTCAAAGAAATCGTATCACTGATTCGTTCTAATCCAACCAGTAACGGATTTTGGATAAAACGAAAAAATTACTCATTTGGCAAATGGATACAACACGGGCTTTGGTGGCCGGATAAACAAATTCGGTTATTTCGAAGGGGACGTGGGCAATTTCCCTGTGTTCATATCCATGAATATATCAAAGTAGATGGATCTGTCGGAGAGCTTGTCGAACCATACATTCATTATAACTACGAAACAGTACATCAATATCTGACAAAGATCGATCGAACGTCCACAAGTGAAGCAATTACATTGTCAGAATTAAACTACGAGCTTATGTGGTATGACGCTATTCGTTTTCCAGCTTCTGATTTTATTAAAATATATTTTGCACAGGGAGGATATAAAGACGGACTTCATGGCTTAGTTCTTTCTTTATTTCAAGCATTTTACTCTTTTTGTACGTTTGCAAAATATTGGGAAATGAAAAAATTCCAGGCGCGCGACATATCATTAAAAGAAGTATCATCGGAATTAAAAAATAGGAAAAAAGAAATACAATACTGGATTCTGACAAGTAGATTGAATCAATCGTCACCCATAATGAAGATATTTCTTAGGGTGAAACGTAAACTTATTTCGATTCATGCATGAAAACCAAACAATACAACATCATCGCTATTATCGTTAATTGGAATGGAAAAGATGATACTGTGAGGTGTTTGGAGTCACTTCAAAAAATTAGTTTATTCGGAAACACACTTTCAATAATCGTTGTAGATAACGGATCAACGAATGATTCGGTGAGTGTTATAAAAAAAACTTTTCCAGGTATTTTTGTTATCGAAACAGGTAAAAATTTAGGCTTTACCGGCGGAAACAATATCGGGATTCAAAAAGCAATGGAGATAGGCGCTGATCTTATTTGGTTTTTGAATAACGATACATTGGTAGACCGACAGGTGTTGTCTTTCGCATCAGTGTTTGATGATTCTTCCGTCGGTGCATGCGGAAGCAAGATTTATTTTGCGGCTGGGCATGAGTTTCACCACGACAGATACAAAGAATCAGAACGTGGACGGGTATTTTGGTATGCTGGAGGTATTGTTGATTGGAATAATCTATACGCCTCCCATAGAGGTGTTGATGAAGTGGATCATGGACAATATGACAAGAGTATTGAAACACCATTTATCACAGGATGTTCACTGGTGGTGAGGCGGGAAGTTGTTGAACGGGTCGGAATGCTTGATGATAAGTATTTTTTGTACCTTGAAGATCTAGATTGGAACATTCGTATTCAAAAAGCAGGATATAAAACCATATATTTTCCAAAATCAATTGTTTGGCACGTGAACGCTGGATCATCTGGAAGACCCGGTAATCCGATGCATGAATATTATTTTACCCGGAACCGATTGTTTCTGGGTATGCGTTATGCATCTTTGCGGACAAAGTTTGCGTTGATTCGTGAAGGTTTTCGTTTCTTCATCGGGAAATCAGCCATTCGAAGAAAAGCAGTATTAGATTGGTTGTTTGGTCGATTAGGTTTTCAATATGAACCAAAAAAATACAATTAGTGCAATAATTATTGCTAAAAACGAAGACGCTCTCATAGAAGACTGTATTAAGAGTGTTGGTTGGACAGATGAAGTCATTGTTGTCGATAACGGTTCAACTGATAAAACAGTTGAACTAGCTAAGAAACTAAAAGCAAAAATAATTGTCAACAAAGAGAATAATTTTTCTTTGCTTCGTAATGAAGGAGCTAGGATAGCAACAGGAACATGGCTGTTGTATATTGATGCTGATGAGATTGTTACAGAGCAAGTGAAAAATGAGATTCTGAAAACAACCAGCCTGCCGGCAGGCAGGGTTCAGGGTTACTATTTAACACGAAAAAATTACTATCTTGGTCATGAGTGGCCGACAAAAGATAAGATGATACGTCTTATCAAAAAAGATGCACTTATCGGTTGGATTGGTAAGCTGCATGAACATCCTGATATACGGGGGAATGTCGGTGATCTCAAAGAATCATTGATTCATAACACGCATCGGTCACTTTCTGAAATGGTGGAAAAAACCAATGAGTGGTCTGAAGTTGAAGCAGATTTACGATTGTATGCAAAACATCCACGCATGGTAGCATGGAGATTCTTTCGGGTCATGGGATCAGCATTTTGGAAATCGTATATTAATGAAGGGGGATGGAAAGCAGGAATAGTTGGTTGGATAGAAAGTATTTATCAGGCATTTAGTATATTCATCACCTATGCAAAACTATGGGAAAAGCAGCAAAAAACATAATTCGATTTATTCAGCGCTTCTGGCCGTTTATCGTTCTTGTTTGTTTTGTCGGAATATTCTCATTACCATATATTACAAAAGGACGTATTCCATTTCCTTCTAAATACCTCGTTACCTTTTTTGCCCCATGGAATGCTTCCTACGGAATGCCAGTCAAAAACAATGCAATGCCTGATGTCATAACACAGATTTATCCCTGGAAACAATTAACTATTGATGCATGGAAACAAGGGTACATTCCTTTATGGAATCCATACGCATTTGCCGGTACCGCGCATGCAGGAAATTATCAGACAGCAGTATTCAGCCCAATGAATTTGTTATTTTTCATCCTTCCTTTTATTGATGCGTGGAGCTTCATGATTCTACTTCAGCCGCTCTTTGCGGCTTTTGGCACGTATCTTTTTCTTCGTGCTCTTGATAGGTCAAAAGTTGCATCGCTCATCGGATCTATCGGATTTATGTTTTGCGGTTTTATTACTACATGGATGGCCTACGGGACTCTTGGATATGCAGCGCTTATGTTGCCGTTTATTTTATGGTCAATTGTTATTAATTTTAAGAAACACTCAGTCTTAAGCAGATTAATGCTTCCTGTATTTGTTGCGATTTCTTTTCTTTCCGGTCATTTTCAAATTAGTTTGTATGTGTGTATTGCGGCAATACTATTTATTTCTTTTGAAGGACTGCAAAAAAGAAATTGGAAAGAAGTTGTCCGTTCATTATTGGGTCTTTTGATTGGGGTTGGGATTGCGGCGCCACAACTGCTTCTTACGTATCATGCATATGTTGCTTCAACACGTACAGATAGTTTTATCCGCTCAGAAATTATCCCATGGAGTTATCTTATTACGTTATTTTCACCCGATTTTTATGGGAATCCGGTAACAAGAAACGATTGGTTTGGGCATTATGCAGAATGGGGATCTTACGTAGGAATCGTACCACTCATGCTATCTATTATCGCTTTATGTGTGAATCTGAAAGGTTACAAAAAATATTTTCTTATTCTTATTGGTCTAGTTATTGCATTAGCATTTCCAACTCCGATAGCTGATTTACTTTTTTTTCTTAAATTTCCTATTCTTTCAACAAGCGCGGCATCACGAATCATATTCATCTTAAGTTTTGCAGTTGTCGCATTAGCTTCGTTTGGATGTGATGAGTTAATAGTTGCATGGAAAGAAAAGAATAAAAAGTTAATTCTGCGACTTGTTATCGGATGCATTGTATTTCTGGCTATTGTCTGGATTGTTCTATTGGGAATGAAACTACTGCCAGTCGATAAACTTGTGATTGCAAAACGGAATTTTGTGTTGCCGACAGCATTCGCTCTTGTGGTGCTTACTATTGTGACAGCTGGCTTGACCGGGAAAAAGAAATTACAGACAATTTTTCTTGTTGGCCTTTTAGGATTAAGCATGTTTGATATGTACCGCTATGCCACAAAATGGATGCCGTTTGAGGAGAGAAAATATATGTATCCGGAGTCGTCTTCAATAGCATTTTTGAAAAAAAACATCGATTTTAACCGCGTATTTGGAAATATTGGAGGAGAAGTTGGGAATACATATAAACTACCGCTCATCGAAGGATACGATGCGATGTACCGGGCGAGATATGGGGAATTTATTAATGCCTCATCTAAGGGAATTGTTGCTCCTGCAGGTAGATCTGTAGTTCAATTTGATAAATCCGGGCGATTTAACACTGATGTTCTTCAGTTATTAGCTGTTCGCTATATCTATCAACGAAAAAGTGACGGAAGAAATGTATGGGCATTTCCCGTTTGGCAGTACTCGGCTGGAGATATGGTGAAACGGTTTGAAGATGAATATTACGAGGTATATGAATATACGCATGCATACCCTCGCGCATTTTTGGCTTCATCTTATGTAGTACGGCGTGACCCACAAGAAATAATTGATACGCTTTTTAGAAAGGACTTTGACAAACGAAACATACTTGTTCTTGAAGAAGAACCAAACAGTAAACCAGAACAAGGAGAAGGTATTGCAACAATTGAGAAATATGAAACAAATAGGGTAGTGATTCAGACAAATAGTCCAGCGCCGAAATTATTATTTTTATCCGATGTGTATGATGCAGGATGGGAAGCGACAATTGATGGAAAGAAGACAAAAATATATCGGGCAGACTATGATTTCAGGGCTGTGGGCGTCCCAGCCGGTGTACATACGATAGAATATAGATATCGTCCAAAAGGATTTCGCATATGAAGATAGGTATTTATAATCCGTATTTTGATACTTTCGGTGGAGGAGAGCGATACATGCTCACTTTAGGGGAATATTGGTCCAAAATGCATGAAGTCTCAATTTTTTGGGATGATAATACTATTATTGATTTGTCCCAAATAAGATTCAAATTAGATTTATCCCGGATAACAGTCGTACCGAATGTATTTAAAAACGGATCACTCGTAAAAAAAATGTTGGTGTCTGCTACGTACGACCTCATTGTGTTTTTAAGTGACGGAAGTGTGCCGATGTCATTGGCAAAGAAGAATATACTTCATTTTCAGGTGCCTTTTCCAAAAGTTTCAATGAATGCCTGGAAAAAAAGCAGATATCAACAAATTATATGCAATTCCAAATTTACCCAAAAATATTTAGACCCAACAATAAAAATTCCAACTACGGTTATTTATCCGCCTGTAGCAAATGAAGAATTTTATCCTAGAAAGAAAGAGAATGTGATTGTTTCTGTCGGACGTTTTAATGGTCATTATAACGTGAAAAAACAGGATATTTTGATAAAAGTGTTTATCGAAATGTATAAAGCAAAGAAATGTGATTGTTTCTGTCGGACGTTTTAATGGTCATTATAACGTGAAAAAACAGGATATTTTGATAAAAGTGTTTATCGAAATGTATAAAGCAAAGAAGTTATCGGGTTGGAATCTTGTGTTAGCTGGTGGGATGTTATCAACTGATCGTAAATACGTTGAAAAATTAAATGAAATGAGTGAAGGTTTTTCCATTGAGATTATTCCCAATGCATCGTTTGAAAAAATTCAATCTCTGTATGGTCAAGCTCGTCTGTATTGGCATGGAGCAGGATTTGAAGAAACGAAACCGGAATATATGGAGCATTTTGGAATATCTACTGTCGAAAGCATGGCCTCAGGATGTATTCCAATCGTGTTTGCAGGAGGGGGACAGACGGAAATAGTGGAAGATGGTATAAACGGTTATACATGGAAAACAGAGAAAGAACTTGCAGATAAAACATTGATGGCGATGAGTGTTGGAAATATGATGAGTAAAAAGGTAACACAAAGAGCTAAGGATTTTTCAAAAAATATTTTTAATCAGGCCTTTGACAGCTTGCTTACATCTCTATGAAGAAACACCTGTATGACTCTCTTGGAATTGCTGCAATTATTTGTGTTGTTTTAGTATTTTTTTATAAAACAATTATTTACGGATTATTGCCTGTCCCTTCAGATACCTTAGTTGGTTTATATCATCCATATCGTGATGCTTATCTTAACGAATATACAAGAGGAGTTCCATTTAAAAATTTTCTTATCACCGATCCGGTGAGACAACAGATTCCATGGAGAAAACAGGTAGTTGAATATTGGAAAAAAGGTGTAGTTCCCTCTTGGGATGCATGGAGTTTTTCGGGAACTACTCTTATAGGGAATATTCAGGCAGGATCATTTTATCCATTAAATATTCTTTTCTTTATTTTTTCTTTTCCAATCGCTTGGTCAATTCTTATTATGAGTCAACCGCTTCTTGCCGGAATTTTTTTGTATATATTCTTACGAAACAAAAAATTAGATATCATTCCGTCACTTATTGGAAGCATTGCGTTTGCATTTGGAGGTTATTCCATATCCTGGATGACGTGGGGAACTATTGTCTCGACTTTTCTTTGGACTCCCATAATGCTTTTCGCTGTTGATAAGATTCATACGGACAATAAAACTTGGAAATGGAAAACAGTATTGTTGTTTGCTCTTCTCTCTTCATTTTTTGCAGGTCATTTGCAATTTTTTATCTACAGTTTTGTATTTATGATGTGGTATGCGTTCTGGGAATATTGGAAACCTCGTATATATAAACTAACATGGTGGCATGGAATAATACTTGGGATTTTTCTTCTTATCACAGGAGTGCAATGGATTCCTATGTTTCGATTTTTACCAACAACATCAAGAGTAGTTGGTGCCGCTTATCTCCATGAAGGATTTTTTATCCCGATTCAACACCTTATTCAATTTATCGCTCCTGATTATTTTGGCAATCCTGCAACACTCAATTACTGGGGTGTATGGAATTATGGAGAAATGACAGGATATATAGGAGTCATCGCATTAACATTGGCTTTTCTTGGAATTGGAAAGAAAACTCTTATTTGGATTGTTCCGATTGTTGTTTCTTTGATTTTTGCCGTTGAATCGCCAATTAGTAAACTTCCGTTTGTCCTTCATATCCCGATTATCGATGTGTTTCAGCCTACGCGTCTTCTTGCAGTTGTTGGACTTTGTTTATCAATTCTTGCAGCCTATGGAGCATCAAAGGTATTTTCACTATCTAAGAAATACAAGCTAAGTATTTTATTAGCGATAGGACTTTTGTTTGTTACTGCGTGGTTTTTTTCCGATAATCCTGTGGCTCGAAGAAATTTAATACTACCGATCATATTGTTTGCAACAATAGTTTTCGGGATAGTACTGTCTTTATTTGTACAAAAAACTAAATGGATGAAAACAGTGATACTCTGCGCATTTTTTGCAATAAGTGTTTTTGATCTATTCCGTTTTGGGTGGAAGTTTACTCCGTTTACCAGCCAGTCGTATTTTTTTCCGGAAACTGCTGTAATCTCATTTTTAAAACAACAATCGCAACCATTCCGAGTTATGGTTTTGGATGACCGTGCATTGCCACCAAATGTGTTGACGTATTATGGAATTGAATCTATCAGTGGATATGATCCTATCCATAGTTCACGGTACGAGGAGTTTATTGCAGCCATGGAACGAGGAGAGCCCAATATTATTCCTCCATTTGGTTTTGAGCGTATTATGACTCCAAAAAATTATTCATCTCCGTTATTGAATTTATTAGGGGTTAAGTATGTGATTGCTATGAAGCAAATAGATAATCCAAATTTGAGGTTGATGCTTCAGGAAGGGGAAACAATCGTCTATAAAAATATAGATTTTTCACCACGCGTTTATTTAGCTGATACAATACTCGTCAAAAAAACAAAACAGGAAATAATTAACGGATTATATGGTAAAGATTATATTTCAGGTAGAACAGCAATTGTTGAAACAGAACTTCCCATAGTCAGTGTCCCACTAAGTTCCTCTGAAGGCGTGTCAATGACATCCTATGCATCAAATAAGATAGTGTTAGATGTTACAGCGATAAATAATCGATTATTAGTAATTGGAAATACATATGATTCGGGTTGGAAAATTACAATAGATGGAAAAAAGACCGAAGTATATAAAATAAACTATTTATTTTTTGGCGTTATTGTGCCAAAAGGGAAACATAAAATTGATATAATCTATTCATCGTTATGAAAAAATGGTCCATATCTATTGTTATTCCAAATTGGAACGGAGTGTATCTATTACAAAAACACCTTCAGAATGCGATAGATGCAACCGATGGCTGTGAAATGATCGTATCAGATGATTGTTCAACAGATGAATCAGTTGACTATCTTAAAAAGAATTTTCCTCGTGTTATTGTGGTGTCAAGCAAAAATAGACAGGGATTTGCTGGAAACGTCAATGCAGGAGTTGCGCGAGCAACTGGTGATATTGTTATTTTGTTAAATACTGATGTGGAACCTGAAAAAGGATTTTTACAACCTCTCTTGTCTCATTTCGACGACCCTAATGTGTTTGCTGTCGGATGTCTAGAAAAAAGTTGGGAAAATGGTCAAGCGGTTCTTCGAGGGCGTGGTATCGCTTCATGGAAAAAAGGTTTTTATGTTCATGAGCGAGGAGAGGTAGATAAAAAAGATACTGCGTGGGTTTCGGGAGGGAGCGGAGCTTTCAGAAGAAGCATGTGGAATACTCTTGGAGGTATGGACACAATCTATAATCCATTCTATTGGGAAGATATTGATTTATCCTATCGTGCAAGGAAATCAGAATGGAAAACAATATTTGAATCAAAAAGCATCGTGAACCATTATCACGAAGAAGGTAAAATTAAAAAAGAATTTAATCAAATAGATGTGAGACGCATCGTTTATAGAAACCAATTTATCTTTATCTGGAAGAATGTCACGGATATAAAAATTCTTTTATCACATGTATTTTGGACTCCAATTCGTCTCATGCAAGCAATTTTACATAATGATTTGATCATGATACGAGGGTTTTTTTGGGCATTGATGTATATTGGACCTATTCTTCAAAAGCGGTCTTATCAGAAAAAATTATATAAACGAACCGACAATGAATAAAAAAACCTTTCTTATTATCCTTTTTTGCATAACTGCTCTTGGTTTTCTTCTTCGTTTTTGGAATTATTCTGGTCGATATGGACTTGCGTATGATCAAGCGCACGATGCAATTGTAGCTCGTGAGGCAATCAGAGAAGGAAAAGTGCCACTAGTTGGACCCTTTTCATCCGCTGGCCCTTTTCAGACAGCGGGTACTTGGTATTGGCTTCTTATGATACCAACAGCACTCTATCCTCATTCTTTGTTAACACCATGGATTTTTTTAACGTTCTTAAGCGTGCTTCTTATTATTGGTATGGGTTTTTTTGGGAAATATCTCGAAGATGATTGGTTTGGACTCCTGTTAGCAGTTTTCACAGCTATATCAACAGCACAAATTGCCCAATCTGTAAACTTGACCAATCAAACGCCTATTCCATTTTTTTCTTTTCTCGCCATTGTATTTGCTGTTTTATATTTAAAGGAGAAAAAACTTCATCTAGCTTTTTTAATGGGTTTTTGTGCTGCATTTGCAGCATCTATTCATCTACAAGGAATGTCATTGGGCCTTATTGTATTTTTCGCTTTAATTTTTAGCGGAAAAGCCGGACTCAAATCTTTTTTTGTTTCTTGTATAGGAGCCATCATTCCAATGACCCCATTGTTTCTTTGGGATGCAACAAATGATTTTATTAACGTCAAAAATATGTTTTATTATTACCGCTATGATCAATTTAATATTTCTCTTGATGTACTTGGTCGTCGGTGGTTAACATATCTGAGTGATTTTTGGCCTCGTGAGTGGGCGCATATCCTTGGTGGTTTTCCGTATATTGCAATGGGAATTGCAATAATAGTTTTGTTCTTTTTTGGATATTATATATTGAAACGAAAGCTATCTTCTTATTGGTTACTGGTATTTATTTCATTTTTCTGCATGGTCATTTTAGTTCGGTACACCAGAGTACCTATTTTCGCTAGTTTCATAACTTTCATGCATCCATTTGTGATTCTTATTACCGGATGGGGAGTATACAAATTAGTAAAACATAATCGGTATGCCGGGTATCTGTTCTTGCTATGTGTTTTTATAGGAACCATTTGGAAAACTTCAATAGAAGTGTTTACCCCGAGAGTGAATTGGACTGCAAGAGCAGCAATAGAAACTCGAAATATGTTGACAAAAAAGTACCCGAATGAAAAATTTGCTCTGTATGATTACAAATATGATGAAACACGTAGGTCAGTTCCATATGTTTTATTTTTAGATGAGGCGAACTTACTTTCTGATTCCGGAAGAAAAATAGGATTTATTCGAGCAAAGGCGCAGGAGTTATTGCAAACAGATATTATTTCAACTGATGGCGGACTTATTTCAGACCTTACATCTTCTTCAAGCGCAACACTCTTATCCGATGGTTGGGCGTTTATTAATCCATCAAAAATATATTCGTCTACTGAGGAATGGCGGACAAAACCTAAATGAAGATCCGAAATAGCCTGATTATTATCATTTCTCTTGCCTTCATAATCAGAATTATTGCGTCCATATGGTCTTTTGAATATCGGGAAAATACAGATGTGCTTCGGTACAAGGATTGGGCTCGGATTAGCTATGTATATGGATTAGCAGAAACCTATAAAACAGAACATATTACATTTGGTACCCTTCCAAATAATCAGCCTCCGGGGCTACTATATATATTGTCGGCTTCCTATAGACTTCATATTCAATTATCAAAAATGTTACTTCGGGTAATTCCATATTCAGAAAAAGTAAACGCGTTGTTAAACGGTCCGGTAATGAGTTTCATGTTGCGCTTACCTTCAATAATATCTGATTGTCTCATCGGAATACTCATATTTCTTTTTTTGAAAAGATTTAATAGGAAACGTGGAGTACTTCTGGCGCCATCGTTATTCTTATTTAATCCAGTTGTTATATATAACAGTGCCGTTTGGGGACAAGTTGACGCTATCGTGAATGTCTCATTCCTTTTTTCTTTTTGGCTGTTATTTAATAAACACACATTTTTAAGCATATTATTATTTAGTCTGTGTATTCTGACGAAATTTTCCCTTTTGTATATGACCCCTTTTTATTTGCTTTTTTGGAGTAGGGAACTTAAAAATATATGGAATTATTTTCACGCGACAGTCTTAGCCAGTGTTGCTGGTATAATTTTTATTCTTCCAATTTCAACAAATCCTTTTCTATGGTTTCTACATTTTATTAGTAATAACACCACAGGTGAAATGACTAATATAACAGCTTTTGCAATGAATGTATGGTGGGTGATATTTCGTCCATTTATTTCAATAGGCAACCCAAATAATTTATTTTCGTTTAGTGAGGTACGTCTCATAAATTCACCAGATTCATCTACCTTATGGTTAGGAGTGCCTCTTTTTAGATGGGCCGTTGGCCTGTTTATTGTTTTTTGTATTCCGTTATTTTTGTCTATCTATAAAAGAAAAAAACTCAGTATACAATATATATTTTTAGTTTTAACTAATTGTTCGCTTTTGGCCTTTATATTGTTGCCTCAGATGCATGAACGCTATATGTATCCAGCTTTTATATTTCTTGCATTTTCTTCAGTATTTTTTTGCAGGTTTATCATTTCATACGTTATTTTATCTATTCTGAATATGATAAATGTGTATATTGTTTGGCATCCTATGACGATACCTTTTTTTCCCTATCAAATCTGGACAGGAATCTGGTTTCAATGGTTAATAAGTCTATGTACTGTAGTTACTTTGTGTGTTGTGTATATACAAACACTCCGTTTGTTACATGAAAAAAAGTAATCTCATTATTGTAGTGATCGCTTTTGTTATCGGAATAGCTATTTTTTGGAAAAGTTATATTTTTGGTTTGATTCCTTTTCCTGGTGACTATCTACTCAGTTGGTATGAACCATGGAAGACATATTTTACTGCAAACGGAGTCCCAATCCTTCCTCATAAAGCCATACTTGATGATGTTTTCCGGCAATTGTATCAATATAAAATTATTACTGCGGAAAGTATGCGTAATGGACATTTACCGCTATGGAATCCGTATAACGGATCCGGAATGCCCCTTATGGCAGTCATGCACGCGGGATTTTTTACTCCGCTGGTAGGATTATTTGTTGCCTTACCCGGTTGGCTGGCATGGACAATATATATTGTCATTCAACCTATTTTTTTATCGATCGGTATGCTTTGGTATGGGAGAAAAATCGGTTTATCTTGGGTTGCTTCAATATTTGCTTCTATTGTTTACGCAACTTCAGGTTTTATTACTGTACGTTATTTATTTGGAGAGTATGTATATATTGCAGCGTGTCTCCCAATACTATTAGGAATAATAGAAACGTATCGGGAGAATAAAAAAACGAAAAGTATATGGAGTATTCCGCTTATCATCTTATTCATGATCGTTTCAGGTCAACCACAAATGATTTTGTACGTACTTATTGTGTTTGTAGCCTATGCGCTTTTTCGCCTGAAGGAAACAAAGAAATCGTATGTTGTGATAGGAGTTTTATGTTTAACAGGATTTTTGTTATCAGCTATTCAACTTGTTCCGACAATCGAACTTTACATACAGGCAAATATGGTTCCTTCTTCTTCGTTTTTTGTTACGGAAAAGTTTTTACTTCCTGTTTTCCAATTGGTTTCAATTATTATTCCGAACTATTTCGGCAATTCAGCCACGTATAATTATTGGGGGGTTGGGGATTATGCTGAAACAGCCGCTAGTGTCGGCAGTGTGGCACTATTGTTTTCAGGATTCAGTTTATTATCCGGCAAAAAAAATGAAATCCGGACTTTTTTTCTTATGGTTGCCGGATTGACCGTTTTTTTAGTCGTACGTTCTCCTTTGACTGAATGGTTGTACAGACTTCCCATCGCTATTATTTCAACCGGCGTACCGACAAGAATATTTTTCTTAACGACGTTTTCCGTCTGTATTCTTTCAGGATTAGGATTGGATTATTATCTGCGGAATGTGCGTATGCATTTGGGAAGAATTTGGATGGGATTAGTTTTGTTTGCGATACTGACGTGTGCTTTTGTTGGATGGTTATATGTTGGTACAAAAGGGCAAATGCCGGCAGTCAGAAATTCATTGTTTGAAGCAGGTCTGTTACTTTTTGCAATATTAGTTTTACTGTATTTACGAAACAGTAAATCCAAAAAATATGTGTACCCGCTAATTTTATTCATTATAATCGTTCAGTTTGCCGTTGGATTATATAATAGTACAAAATTTTTGCCATTTTCCTCCCGTACTACCATATTTCCCAATACACAAATTATCGATCAATTACGAAGTATTGCTTCTTTTGATCGTGTGATGGGACTTGGTTCTGCGGTAGTTCAACCAAATATTGCTACAGGACTTCATATATATGATCCGAACTATTATGATCCGTTATATATTAAACGATATGGTGAACTGATTGCGTATGCAAATTTAGGGAGTGTTCCAGATGTCCTTCCGAGAAGTGATGTGGTAATAAATAATGATGTATTGCCAAAACAAGATGTGAATCAAAGACGAGAAAGACTGTTTCAATTGTTAAGCGTACGTTATTTACTATTTCATACGGAAGACAATAATTTTTCTATTCAGGAAAATATTCAGGCGCTTCCAAGAGTATATCTTGTAAAGAATTATGAAAAAATAAGCGAAGATAATGAATTACTAAATCGACTATTTGATCCGTTATTTGATCCAACTACCTCTGTATTGGTAGAACAGGATATTCCATTAACAAAGACAGTGGATAGGACTAAAAATGAAAAAGCTAAAATTACTTCATATAAACCGAATCATGCAGAAATTCAGGTTTCTGCAGTAAGTCCAGCAATTCTTGTTTTCACAGATACTTATTATCGAGGATGGAAAGCGTACGTCGATGGTATGGATACTCCAATATATCGAGTGAATTATTCACTTCGAGCAATTATTGTTTCTCAGGGGAATCATGTGGTTCAATTTATTTATGAACCATTATCTATTACAACCGGAACGTACATATCGCTCATAAGCGGACTATTCTATATTAGTTTTTTGATATATACGTTTCGCAAAAAGCCTGTTCATTAATGGCATCAATTGCTAATTGATATGTTGTAATTTTATTAGGGTATTGTTTAAGATTATGTTTCTGACAAAGAATATCATTTTCAATATTATAGATATGACCTCCATCTGTGAGACGAGAAATGCTATGGTATGAATTCATTGTTGATGGAGTGCATATGGCATCCATAATGATCGTTTGATTTGCACTGGCATTATTTATTGGTATACAACCTCGGAAACTAACTCCATTTAAATCAAATGAATCATTGATGTTGGATAGGGATAACGAACGAATGGTTTCTTTTGACAGACTATTGGTATAGAAGAGATATTTATTCAGAAAATCACGGTTTGTAGAAGAGTAGAGCAAGATAGGAATGTTTTTTTGCTTTGCCAGGGCAAGATATCGAGATAACACATGCATATGAAAATCTCCATATTCTTGTAATGGATGCACAAAAAAGTATATATAGCCAAAATAAAAAGCACTACACACATAGATGATGATTATGATGCTTCCAAAAATCATAGACCACCGTTTTGCCATACAAAAAATAATTTCCTTGATACCTATACCTGCCAACATAATAATAAATGGGAACATAAATGCAAGATGTCCGGAAAAATCTCCGGACAATTTAAAAAATAAATGTGGTAAAGTACCAATAAATACTAATATGCTTAATAAGAAAAAATATATTTTTCTTTTTGCAAATAAAAATAATATTCCTAGAGCAATACTGATGGAGTCAATAATGTAAAAGAAGCTAAACCCGCGTACTGGAAAAAAACGGTCTCCTTCAACAAATAAATAGGAAAGAGAAAAAATTCGTATCAGCTTTTCAAATAACAATTTAGCGTATATGGAGTATTTGTTTATAAGTAAATTTGTGTATGGAAAGACGACAGATTTCCTTCTTATTTCATTAACCAGATCGGTAACAATTTGGTCATTGGGAAGAAAAATATCATTTATTCTCATCCCTGAGGAAATGTTAATAAGGATCATGTAGATAATAACAATGATTATACATGTGGCTAAAAGTGTTACGTACGGTTTTAAGGACTTTGGTTTATTTTTTATATACGCAAAACTCAGGGAAACAATAACAAACGGAAGTAAAATAATTTTAGTTCCTATGTATGAATAAAAGGCGAGCAGTAAGGGAACAGCTGCCCATACGACTTTCCATCCTTGTGCTTTCAGTATGAAAACAAACGCTAATAGATAAAAAAATGTTGCAGGTGTTGATTCATAACCGGTTCTTCCCATGACAATAAACCATGGATTGATGGCGGCAATGAATCCAGTAGCAAATGCTATTGGTGTTCCAAATAGCGTTTGAGTGATTATATAAAGAAGAATAACAATACCGATTGAAAGGATCGCGAAAGGAAGATGCGCCGTAAATAGTGAAAAAGGGAAAATACCGCTAAATGGAAGATGGAGAAAATAAGGAAGTTCTGCCTGTTGTTGATTAGGAGGGTATCGGAATATGAGAGCGTTGAATATGTTCCAGGCGCCTGTCATGTCACGACCTGTTAAAACAACTGATTTTGCAGTGAGCGGATATATAAGTTCATCGCCGCTGATTGCGTTTGGGATACGGTCAAGATAGATAAACCGAAATGCTGCAGATATTATTATAATAATCACCAGTGGTAAAAATGAATGAAGGTTTTTATTTTTTTTCATATCTATAAAAAATTAATAGACAAGCAACTCCAATGAAACTTATATATAGTCCAATTGTAAATGATTTCGGGAAATAGATGAATGTTATTTTATGGTTCCCTGGAGGTACTACGATTGCTCGAAATGCCCAGTTTGCTTTATATATAGTTGTTTTCTTTTCATCAATCTTTGCGGTCCAACCTGGGTCATAAGTATCGCTGAGAAATAAAACCTGAGTGCCGTCACTATCGGTCAAAAATTCAATTTTTGTCGGTGAATATGACAGTAAGGAAATTATTTGGGTGTTTCCGGATAGTTTTGGAAGATTAACAAAATCAGTGTCACGCAAAAATATAGTAAAGTTGTTGTCGGTACTAAAAAATTTTCGTTCAAAATCGTTTGTATCCATATAACTCTTGACATCCGTTGTGAGAAAAAATCTTGGTGCAACCTTCAAGTTTTCAAATATTGTCCACGTATCTTTTTGCCATACGGGTTTAAATCTATCCGTCGAAAATGTTTTGTCGGATATAGGATTTTCTGAACGATTAATAATGTATTTCACTCCCAATAGATCCATCAGACGAAGTCTATATATATTAGAAGGAAGATCACCTGTTCCATAACCAGGTGCAAGTTGTGCGTCTGAGCGTGTTGTTCTATTAAATGCTTGAGCGATGTTCCCGTCACGACTAGCCTGAATAAATTCGTTATACCATTTAAGATTCAATGGATCTGTTCCGTCAAGAGAATAGGTATTTGTTTGCGTTGCGAAATTTGCCTCAACTGCCGCAGTTCCATACCCCCAATATCGATATATTCCGGCGTTTGTTTTCACAAATTGCATGACTGAATTTTCAGGAAACACAAATGAAGACGGTACAAAAGGATTGAATTTTGTAAATGAATACAATAATTCAACGACAGAAAGAGCAATAAGCAGATATATAGCAAGTGATGAATATTTTTTAACAACAAGGATTGCTATGATTGCAGAAAAGATGATAGAGCTAAATAACATCGCCCGTTTCATGACGTTAAACGATTGAGCGGCATAGACCAATCCAGGGACAGATGGATGAAGGAGTGCAAAAAGCCAGAGCAGAACAAAAATACCAAATAGAATAAAAGGCATTCGTATAACAATCTTCTTTTGTTTAACAAAGGAATCAAATCCAAATCCAGCGAGAATGGAGAAAGCGAGCATGAGAAGAAAAAGAATGCGGGTCGGTGTTCCGGTTGACATGATAGGGATTGGATATCTGTTTAAGAGTTGTGTGATGGGAGTGTTGACGGTAATTAAAAGAATAGCTATTGCGGTCCAAAAGAAGAATGTTTTATGGAAACATTTTTTTTGATCAACAAGTGTTGCGATGACAAGAGAAAATCCGACTACTCCAATTGATAAAGTTCTTCCAACATAGTCTCCAATGAAATGCGTTTTTGTTGCAGGATTGCCGAAGAAGTCACTAACAACCAGAAGAGGAAGTTGCCACCATTGGACGAGCATTTTTGAAACAATTTGTTCATAATCATGGGCTACTCGAGCGGAATTTTTGAATAGTTCTATTGTTGGGAGAAGTTGAGGAGCAGCAAGGAGGAAGGGAATTATAATGATAAAAGGTAAATGATAACTGATAAATAAAAATTTTTCTTCATTTGTCCATGATCGGAAAGTTAATAAACGGACAATTATATAAATAATTAAAAATAGGAAGCAGTTTAGAAAATCCTGCGGGTGACCTGCGGTGATAGCAGAAAACAAAGAAAATATGAATAGTGCTTTTTGACCGATGGTCAACATTTTTTGTTTGAGTCCGCGTTCAAAAAGAAACAAAAGAAGCGGAAGCCAGAGAATCGTGTGCCAAATCGTATTAAATTCCATCCACACAGAAGCAAAGCTTGAAAAATTGAAAAGGATAGCAGATAAAATTCCAGCGGTTGAACTTAACCCGATTTCTGTTGCAAATAAATACATAAAGACAGAACCCAGGAATGGTTGCAGAATAATAAGTATTGTCCATGCAATAATTTGAGGAAAGATATAATAAAAAATCGATAGCGGATAAAAAACCTGTGATTGATAATTAGCAAGTAGCGGACTACCGGAGAAATTATAGGGATTCCAAAGCGGCATCTTTCCTTGTTTTATTTCCTGAATGACCAATGTTTTCCAGGGGTATAGTTCACGAATAACATCAAAATATTGGTCTTTTGAAGGAATTGCACCGGCGACATAATCATTATAAGAAACATGTCGCCAAGGACCGTATCCGGATAATAATAAATCGCCGGGAAAGGGAATAAGACCACGAAGTATTGTCTTATAAAAGAAAAGACAAACGATACAAAAAAGAAAACCGATAAATAGTAATCTTTTCAATACTACACATTATACCACTCATGTTGTACACTGACGCTATGGTTTTTATTATTGTCAAAGATCTTTTAGCAACAATTGCAACTATTGTATTATTTTATGTAATAGGCGCCAGTCTTCTTCGAATTCTCCGAGTTTCTTTATTTAAAAGTGAACAGTATATCTTTTCAACGGGTTTCGGTCTGATCGCGTTAACCTTCATTTCCTACATCTTATCCTGGTTAGGAATCCGTTCTATTCTACCTTTGATTGTTTTGGGATTAATTGTGTTCTTTTTCAAAAATAGAAAATCGATTAGTGTCATTCATGATAAAGAAAAATTCTTTGATATTTGGTCAATTGTTTTTCTTATTGTTTCCTCATTGGTTTTTTTAATTCCTAATTATTCCAGTGGAGATTTTGGACCATTTATTAGCTTACTTGGAGTTCACGATCAAGATAGTGCTCTCCATGTATCTATGATCAATGAACTTATATATAGATTCCCACCAACGGATTTAGGATTCGCTGGGAACCGTTTAACTGCATATCATTTTTTTTATAATTACTCCGCATCTATCATCGCAATACTTTTTCGTGTATCAGCAGAGACGGTTCATTTTCGTATTTTTCCAATTCTTTTATCCATACTATGGCCATGGACAACATTCTTAATTGGCAAACGGTTATTTCGAAGTAATATTACAGCGCTTTTTATTGTATTTTTTACCATGTTCGGCGCAAGCTTTTCAATGTTTATTACATGGTTTTATCATATTCCAATTAGTTTTAATTCCGGATTTGGAATATTACAACCTCCTGTATCTTTGCTCAATCCTCCTTACGCCTCATCAGTTGTTGTTCTATTACTTGCCATATATTCACTTATCAGATTTGATGAATCAAAACTTTCTCGATGGTTATTTCCGGTAGCTATTTTTTTTGGGATGCTCATTGAATATAAAGTCTATGCAGGAATAGTGGGTTTAGGTGGACTCGGTGTATATGTACTACTTAATCTTAAAAAGTATCATTGGAAAATAGCTTTAACCGGTTTAATAGCTCTTGCCATCGCATTTGGAATTTATTGGCCATTTACTGGAAGTTCGGGTTTTTTGTTTGATGCAAAATTATGGGCTCCTCATGAAATAGCGAGAGCTTCGTTGCCATTTCTTCGATATGATAATGCAATATCTGAATATGCTCGTTTGTTTGACCCAATCAGACCAATATTATTAGAAATAAAAGTACTTTTATATTTTATTATCGGAAATCTAGGATTACGGGTATTTGGCATAATTGCTCTGATTATTTTATTAATAAAGCAAAAAGAAAAAAGAGCTTTTATGGTAACAATGGGAGTTATGACTGTTGTCTCATTCTATATACCCCTCATGTACATGCAATCCTTAAAACCATACGAAATCAGTCAAATGTTTAACTACACACTGCTTCTTTTGTCATTTCCAACGGGATACTTTTTTTCTTGGTTAGTACGCAAAGTTCCAAAAGGCATAGGAATTGTTGTTGCACTTGTCGTTCTCGGTTTCTCTTTGCCGCAAATGATCCAATCAGACTATA
>Ga0208958_1000621_pt1 | contig 41785 bp, 42 predicted proteins | sample RifOxyB1_FD_184032 | JGI IMG/M metagenome (GOLD analysis project Ga0208958, IMG submission 184032) | Soil microbial communities from Rifle, Colorado - Rifle Oxygen_injection B1 (SPAdes) | ecosystem: Environmental > Terrestrial > Deep subsurface > Rock core/Sediment | place: Rifle, Colorado...
TGGGGGGGGGGGGGGGGGAGTTCATTTGCCTCTACTCTGGATACCGGCCTCCGCCGGGATGACAATGCAAAATACCGGATTCCTGTTTTCACGTGAATGACAATGCGAGGGGGTAGTGGCGCTTTGTGCACTACTTTGGATTCCCGCCTGCGCGGGAATGACAATACAAGGATGCGGGAATGACCGTGCAAGGGTGCGGGAATGGCAGTACCAAATGGGTCGTATTTTTATTCCTATTGACACGGTTTTTAAATCCATTACTATGTATCACAAATAAAGGTCATATTTTATTATTTTTATATATTAGACACTTTTAATGGCACAAGAAAATGTTGCGGCTCCTGCGCAAAATTATTTGGAGAACGAAGACCTTGTCTTCGAGATAGGCGACGAAGAGGTTGAAACGAAAAAAAGGCGCGGCGATGACGATCACGTCGGCTACGGTCAAGAAACCGAACCGGCTGATGACGACATCATCTCGGATGACGAAGAAGAGGACGGAATCGAAGAGTTTTCCGGCTTTGATTGGGCCGATGAAGAAGATATCGTTGAATAGTCCTTTAAAAAGACGCTTTACTGCGTCTTTTTTTTGTTACTTTCCTATAATTTTAGTACACTGTTAGGGAATGCGGGGGGGGGACAGGGGTATAAAGTATACGGTATGGGAGGGGGAAATAACCGATGACCTACAACCAATAACCGATAACGGGATGCGGGAAAATAACCGATGACCGATAACCAATAACCGATAACGGGATGCGGTGGGGATAATAATAACAAAAATTGATAAAAATAGTTGACTTTTAAAACCTTTTACTATGTAATTCCCTTTTATGACCAAAACAACCCACTCCTTAAAAGCTGTCGATCATGCGCGACGCAATCTTATCGTTAAAATTTCCGCCATTGCCGTCATTCTTTTTGCATCACTTGGAACCTTTGGGGTCATTCATATTGCCCGTATTGCAAAACAGCTTCCCGATCCTGAAAAGTCCGGCGGTTGGCAGATGCAGGAATCGACAAAGCTTTACGATCGTACCGGCGAGATACTTTTATATGAGATCAATGCAGAGGGAAAGCGTACAATTATTCCGTATGATCAGATTCCTAAGCAAGTAAAACAGGCGACCGTTGCCATCGAAGACAGCGGGTTTTATACGCATTCCGCCATCGATATAAGCGGTATCTTTCGTGCTTTTTTCGTGAACACACTCAGCGGTACGATAAGCCAAGGTGCTTCGACCATTACCCAGCAGTTGGCAAAAAATGCCTTTCTTACGCCGGAACGTACCTATACCAGAAAGATAAACGAAATCATTCTCGCTTTTTGGATCGAACGGTATTATACCAAAGACGAGATTCTTAATCTTTATTTGAACCAAATCGCCTACGGTGCAGGGGCAAACGGCATAGAAGCCGCCTCTCAAACCTATTTTGGAAAATCCGCAAAAGACCTATCCCTCCTCGAATCGGCCACGCTTGCCGCTATTGTTCAACGTCCGAGTTATTATTCCCCGTGGGGTTCCCATAAGGGCGAATTGCTTAAGCGCAAGGACCGCGTCTTGGAAGAAATGTATGCCGCCGGGCATATTACCCAGAGGGAGCGCGATGCCAATCTAAAAATATCCCCCCGTTTTCTTGGGCAGAATATCGGATCCATCAAGGCTCCCCATTTTTCCATGGCGGTGCGTGATTATCTGTTAAATAAATATGGGGAAGACGTCATTAATAAAGGCGGATTGAAGGCCGTTACCACGCTCGACTACGATCTACAACAGGTTGCCGAACGCGCAGTAAAAGACGGTGCGGCACGCAATACCGAATTGTATCAGGGACATAATGCTTCATTGGTCGCAGAAGATCCCAAAACCGGGCAGATTCTTGCACTTGTCGGTTCGGCCGATTATTTCGACGAAACCATCGATGGCAATTTCAATGTCGCCGTTCAAGGACTTCGCCAGCCTGGTTCATCCATTAAGCCGTTTGCCTATATGACCGCGTTTCAAAAGGGATACACCCCGGAAACCATTTTGTTTGATGTTTCAACCGAGTTCGATACGAGCGGCACGGTGAGCTATCGTCCGGAAAATTATGACCACTCCTATCGGGGGCCTATCAATATGCGCAACTCGCTTGCGCAATCCATTAACGTTACCGCAGTAAAGACCCTTTATCTTGCGGGTATCAATGACACTATCAAAAACGCGTTCGATTTCGGTCTTACCACATTGACCGACCCGAATCGCTATGGCCTTTCGTTTGTTCTTGGAGGTGGGGAAATTCGGCTTATCGACATGGTCGGCGCCTATTCAGTACTTTCTCAAGACGGCATAAAACACCAGCAGGCGCTTATATTAAGCGTTACCGACGACCAAGGGAGTGTCTTGGAAAAATATCTTGACAGATCAACACAGATCATCGATTCCCGTTATCCTCGTATGGTCAATGATATTCTTTCCGACCCCGTTGCGCGTAGACCTCTTTTTGAAAGCAGTTTTAATCTAACCGTATTCCCGGATCGCGACGTTGCCCTAAAGACCGGAACTACCAATGATTACCGCGATGCGTGGGTATTTGGTTATACACCTTCGTTGGTTGTCGGCGTGTGGGCAGGAAATAACGATAATACCCCGATGCAACAAAGTGGCGGTAGTATTCTTGCGGCAGTCCCTATTTGGAATATGTTCATGTCCGAAACACTTCCTAACTTTCCCACAGAAACCTTTACCCGTCCGGAAGCTGTTTCCGTTGCAAAACCCATGTTCGACGGAAACTACCGTTCAAATGGAGAAGTACATTCCATTCTTCATTATGTTGATCGGGAAGATCCTACCGGATCCATACCCGGCAACCCCGCACAGGATCCCCAGTATAACCTTTGGGAAGCGCCTGTACGCGCTTGGGCTAACATAAACCTATAACGACTTCGTTCGTAATAAAAAATCTCCTTAGCGGGAGATTTTTTACAAATTTTATTTTTTATTGTCTTGTCACTTTTGTCATTCCGGCCCGGAGCCTGCCCCGTACTACGATACGGGGAGCCGGAATCTTATTGAAATAACACGAGATCCCGGGTCAAGCCCGGGATGACATCAAGGATGTATTGCAGAATTAATATATCACTACTCATGTATTATTTATCGGCATGATGATGTAGAAATAATCTTGTACATTCATCGGGCGTATGATCGCGGGTTTATTATCCCCATTTAGTCCGATCGTGATGTTTTCTGTTTCGATATTTTTTATGCCATCGAACAGAAACTTCCAGTTAAATACAATTTCCATTGAATCACCCTTTATTTTTGCCGGTATCAGATACTGGTTTTCTCCCAATATCGGATTTGCCGAGAATAATTCTATGTTTTTTACCCCTTCTTTTATAATAAGCCTGATCTCATTCATCTTATCAGAGAAAGATCCTGTCAATTTCAACGCATTTATCAGCTGATCCCTATTAACCATCACCTCTATCGCCGTTTCTTTCGGGATAATTGGCTGATAATCGGGAAAATCTCCATTTATAACCCGGGAAACCAGTTCAAACTTATCTGTTCTGAATAGTATTTGGTTTGAATCAAAATAAATGGATATTTTCTCTTCGTCTTTTTCCGACATGATCCTTACCAGTTCCTGTATGGTCTTTAGCGGAACGATCATCTTCAGCTTCTGCTCTATATTTGCCTTATAACTATTTTCGTCTATCGTTCTTTCTGCAAGCCTAAAACTATCCGTAGCGGCAAACTTTATGATATTTACCTGATAATCAAACAACACACCACCCAGTTCCGGACGAATAGCGGAACCTTGACTCGCCATAACAATCGACAAGAAGGTATCTTTCAATAATCCGCTTTCCATTTGCAAATATTCCCTTTCGTTTTCTATTTTCGGAATAATAGGGAACTCCTCTTTTTTTGTTCCTTGTATTTTCGCCTGATAATTCTCCGTTTTTATGACCAAATTGTTGTTTTTCGTCTCCAAGCTGACGCGCTCGCTCTCAAGATTATTAATAATCGATGAAAGAATACTTAATGGAACCGTTATATTCCCATCTTTGATGACTTTTGCCGGAATAACGCTCGATATCGCCATTTCAAGATTCGTTACCGAAAACTTTATTTTATTTTCGTGCGTTTCTATAAGGCAGTTTTTCAGGATAGGGAGTGATGCATTTTCCGATCCGATTTTCCCGAGTGCAGTAATACCTTCTTTCAGGTTTGTTTTCAGTACGATGAGTTCCATAAAATAAAATTTGTTTGCAATGCATTCTTACTACTTCTGTTACTATATTATATTAAAAATAGTAGAAGCAGTAGTAGGGGTGTGGACAGTGTGGATAAGTGGATAACGGGTAATAGCAGAAACGGTTTTATTTAATTGTGTAATGTGGATAACAAGCGGGGAAAAATCATTTACTGTTTATAACTTCTTTTATGGAAGTTATCTTATTTCCCAGTTTTTGATCCGAAGTCAATAATGTCGAGATTTTATCGCATGCGTGCATAACCGTTGAATGGTCTCTTTTCCCCATTTTATACCCGATATCCGAGTAGGACATCCCCAAGAGATCCTTCATAAGAAACATGGCGATCTGGCGCGGTTCAACAACCTCCTTTCTTCTTCCTTGGTCGGTCAGTTCTTTTTCAGTCAGTTCAAAAAAGTTTGCAACCACCTGCATGACCTGGTTTGGGGTCACATTTTTGAATGAATGCTTGGTCGTTTTATCTATTATTTCCTCGACAATCGATTTTGTGACCTCAACACCCTTCACATCCTGATAAAACATGATCTTTTTCAGGACTCCCTCTATTTCCCGAATGTTTCGCTGCATTTTTTCCGCAATAAATTCAGCCACTTGATCGGAAACGGTCATACCCTCCTGCTCCAGCTTCTTTTTAATGATAGCGAGGCGCATTTCATAGTCGGGATAGGAAATGTCCACGATCATGCCACTGCTAAAACGGGAGCGAAGCCGTTCTTCAAGAATGGCGGTTTCGTGTGGTGGGCGATCGGAAGAAAGAATGATTTGCTTATCGTTATCATACAGCGCATTAAATGTGTGGAAAAACTCTTCTTCACTTGCCGCCTTTCCTGCTATGAACTGAATATCGTCGATAATAAGCACGTCAACCGAGCGGTATATGCGCTTCATATCCTCCATACGCCTGTTCTTTATGGAAAAGACGATGTCGTTTACGAACTTTTCCGACGGAATATATTTAACCTTAAGATTATTGCCATGGGTCTGACGGATCTGATTGCCTATGGATTGCATCAAATGGGTCTTTCCAAGGCCGGAACCACCGTAGATGAATAATGGGTTATATTTTTTACCCATATCCTTTATGACCGCAAGGGAAGCGGCGTAGGCGAGTTCGTTTGAAGAGCCTACTATATATGACTTAAAGGTATATTTTGGGTGGAGGTTTGTTTCCGGGTCTATCTTAAATTCGTCAAAGGTTGCTTGTTGCGGAGCAGAGGAACGCTCCTTTTTACCCTCTCCATGGGCTTTTTGAGACTCTGCGGGCAAGGAGGCTACCGTGTAGCGCACTTTTCTTACTGAGTCGTCAAGGGAAACAAGAATCTCGAAGATCGATTTGTGATATTTATTCTCTACCCATTCCTTTGCGAAGTTATTGGAAAGCGCTATCACCAGCTCTCCGTCCGCCGACCGGTCAAGTAGCCTGCTGTTTTTGAACCAGGTCAAAAAGTTGGGCTGGGTCATTTGTATTTCGAGCTCCGCCAAGGCGGATTTCCAGAGTTGATCGAGTTCCATAAAAATAACCGACAACCGATAACCGACAACCAATAACAGGATGCAGAAATCGAGCGGACAAGTAAAAGTAAATAACCTTACTACCTAATAAAATCATTATACAGATTTATAAAATTATAGCGAATAGTGTGGAAAAGTAAAAAAATGGGGAATAGGTGTGGATAACTCGTATGCCCCGCATAAACACTGGTTAAAATCACCCTACCCATTGACACAATATGCGGGAAAAGTTTGTGATTAGGCCATAAAAATAGTTGTCCAAGCAGTTATCCACATATCCATAAATTGTCTCTCTGTCATTCCCGCGGAGGCGGGAATCCACTTCCATTTTTAAAATCGATATTTCTTCCACTTTTTTAGAAAAAGTGGAGTCGTCGGATTCGTGTTAGAAAAATCGAATCCGACAGCCCGGCCCGTTGCACACTCTCCGTCCGTCAGCTGACGGACGGATCGTTAGCAACGCCAAGGGCAAAATCGCGAGCGAATAAAAATGACGGAATGGGCTCAGAAATTGCTTACGAACTCGAGAACTCGCCGTTGTTACGGCTCAAACAGCTCGATTTCTGAGGCAATTTCTCCTCGCCCATTTTTGCCCGCCATTTTCACAGGCTCGCAGATAAAATACGCAATCCAACCACTTGCATTTTCTAACCAATTCCGATATAGTAGACCATTATGTCAGTTACATACCAGCCAAACAAGCGAAAAAGAGCGCGAACCCACGGGTTTTTGGAGCGCACCGCAACACCGGGTGGCCGCCGTGTTTTGGTAGCCCGCCGAAGGAAGGGGCGGAAGCAGTTGACCGTTAAAAAGGCCTCTTAAACAAAAACATATTAAGTTGGCGAATTACTGCGTTGCGGGTCCCAGTTAGCTTGGTCGCCGTATGAGTAATACGGCTTCCGCGCTAACTCTCCCGCGCCTTGTACTTCACTCAACTAAATCCGTTTTAGGCAGCTCGACCGAAATGCTTGCGAAGTATTACAAGTTAAATATCGCGGAGTTTATCAAAAAAAGGCCTTCGTTCGTAAAGAAAGGTCCTTTTTTTGCAGTGAAAATAGCCGCAAACGGGCTTTCCTATAGTCGTTTTGGGGTGGTAGTGGGAAAAAAGGTAAACAAGCGGGCCACGGAGCGGAACAAGATCAAGCGGATATTCTATGAAGCAATTCGTGTACGAAATTTGCAAAATATTGCAGGAAACGATGTTTTGATCATCGTTTATCCGGAAATCAACCAATTTGCGCGGGAAGAAGTTATAAAGGCGGTAAAAGGATATGAGTTTGTGTAATAAAAAGAAACGCATGTGCGTTTCTTTTTATCCCTCTGTCATTCCCGCCCGTTCGACGGGCTTAGGGTAAAACTCCGGCGGGAATCCACCTCATTTTTAAATAAATATTTTCCCTACTTTTTTAGTAAAAGTAGGGCAAAAATCGCGAGCGAATAAAAATGACGGAATGGTCTCGTAAATTTCTTACGAAAACGAGAACTCGCCGTTGCTACGGCTCAAACAACTCGTTTTCTGTGGAAATTTATTCTCGCCCATTTGATCCGACATTTTCACAGGCTCGCATAAGGCAAACATACAGAAAGAAGCGCTTTCACGCTCCTTTCCAATATCTAATCCCCGCAACCTTCATTGTAACGCGTTTTCGTGGCAATCGGATTTTTAATATCATTTCCGCCCTCCGTGGGTTCATACCCAAGGTCTCTAAGAATAGGATAAATATAGTGTCTTTCAGCGCCCACGCTCGCCGATAGATCGCAATAGAGTTCTTTATCAGCAAAATAATCTTTTGTGAAAAATAAGATAATGATTAATGGAATAGAAAAAGCTATTCCGCACAGCAAAGATACAAATATTTTATTTAAAGTGGAATTCATAAAATCATTTTGATTTAGGAGTTAATTGGAAAAAGAAACCAATAATTAATAGTATAATACCAAGCTTAAATTGAAAAGGGTTTTTAAAATATACAATTCCATATTGCGTGCCGCCATCAAGTCTTTCAAATGTTCCACCATCAGGAAAATCTCCTAAGGCATAAGTAATTAAGAGCGTTCCTGCGATGTTTAAAAATAAGCCTATATTATTAAGGGATAAATATTTGCGCATAATTCGGGTAGGCTTTATTTTTAAACATTTCCCTTTTAAATTTATATCATCTGATAATGTATTTCGCGGACGCCTTTGACGCTTTTTATTTTTAGCACCAGTTTTTCCGCTTTTTCGCTGTTGTCTATATCGCAGAGGATTTTGATGATGGGGAGCGATCCGCGTTGTGATGGGTGAATGTGCGTGAGGTTGATGATGTTGATCCGTGCGCGGGATATGACGCTCGAAATATCTTTCAACATGCCAACCCGATCGTCTACGGTTATCTTTAGTTCGAGTTGTGGGCCTTTGCGCAATATGGATGTTTCCTGCCTGATCATTCTTCTGATGCGCTGTTTTGCCGAGGATGTCTTTGCGAACTTCAGCCACGACTCCGACGGTTTTTTATTTTTCTGTACCAAAATATCCACCAGGTCTCCCGATTGTATTTGATAATCAAGTGGAACTATTTTGTCGTTTATCTTCGCGCCTACGCAGCGGTCGCCTATTTCGCTGTGGATCTGATATGCAAAGTCTATGGGCGTCGAACCCGCGGGTAGGTCGATGACCTCTCCTTTTGGTGTTATGGCAAAGACCCGATGCTTAAAGAAATCTATCTTTAGTGAGTTCACAAATTCTTCCGGGTCCGTAAAATCTTTTTGCCATTCGCGCAGTTGGTTGACCCAATTCAATTCATCCTGCTTTGCTGAGATGTTCTTATTGCCTTCGAGAAACTTTTTTGTTGTTTTTGCCTGGCTGTATGCCCAGTGCGCGGCGATGCCGTGCTCCGCCGCATCGTGCATTTGCAATGTGCGGATCTGTATTTCCGTTATTTTTTTATCTTCGCAAAAAACGGTCGTGTGTAGACTTTTGTATCCGTTCGGTTTCGGAAGCGCTATATAATCCTTGATCTTTCCGGGCAGCGGCGGCCATAGTTGGTGCACGATGCCGAGCGCGGCGTAACATTCTTCCACTGTGGAAACGATCACGCGCAATGCGACCAGGTCGTAGATCTGGTCGAGGTTCATGTCGGAACGCAACAGTTTTTTATATAGGCTTGAAATGCGCTTTGCCCGATAATCGATCGTAATCGGTTTGATGTGCGCTTGCGCGAGTGCCGCCCGCAACACGGGTTCTACGCGCTCAAGATATGCGACGCGTTCGCCATACTTCTCCTCGACGTTTTTTGTCATCCACTCGTGTTCTTCCGGATGCAGATACAAAAAAGTAAGATCTTCAAGCTCGCCGGAAAGGTTTTGCATGCCGAGGCGATAGGCGAGCGGCGCGTATATCTCGAGCGTTTCGAGCGCGATGCGTTTTTGTTTTAGCGGCGGCATGCCACCAAGTGTGCGCATGTTGTGCAAGCGATCGGCAAGCTTGATAAAAACGACGCGCAGGTCTTCGCTGATCGCAAGAATCATTTTGCGCAAGTTTTCCGCTTGCTGGTTTACGCGATCCTTTTCCGTTTTTACCGATGTGCGGTATTTTAGATGTCCGAGCTTGGTAACGCCATTTACCAAAAAAGAAACTTCTTCCCCAAACTCTTTTCTAAGTGTTTCGAGTTTGTAGGGCGTGTCTTCTACCGTATCGTGCAAAAGCCCCGCCGCAATGGTGGTGGTGTCCATATTCCACTCGGCAAGCGTGAGCGCGGTTTGGAATACATGGTTAAAATATGGCTCCCCGGAGTTGCGCTTTTGCTGTGCGTGTTCTTTTTGCGCCGTTTGGAATGCCCTGCGTAAAAATTCCGTTTCTTCCACGGATAATGCCCCGTGCTGTGCAGTCGCTTGAGTCAAGGCTTCGAACGAGGATGACGATAGTTTATGTGGCATGCTGTGCTTGTATTACACCATACGGGGCAAGAAAAGGGAAGAAGGATAAGGGGGGAAAATAACCTATGACCGATAACTAATAACCAATAACGGGATACTGGATTCCCGTTTGCCTGCTTTCGCATAAAGCTACGGCAAGGCAATGCACGGGAATGACAATGGGGGGAGAATAACCGATGACTAATAACCAATGACCAATGACGGGGGTGCGAGGGGAGAATAACCGATGACTAATAACCAATGACCAATGACGGGGGTGCGAGGGGAGGGATGGATTAGAGATGAGAGATTAGAGATAAGAGGTGAGGAAAAGAGGGGAAATTTCTAATTACTAATTTTTAATTTTTAAATAAAATACTGGATCCCCGCCTCCGCGGGGATGACACTCAAGTGCATTGTCATCCCGTGCCACGACACGGGATCCAGTGTTTTCTGCGGTAGTGGGACAGGGATATTTATACTCTGGATCCCGGCCTCCCTGCCTACCGGCAGGCAGGCGCCGGGATGACAACCTCCGCTACTATTGTTTGTTCATTACTCGCGAAATTTACTTTTTTTCCGAAATGCGCGTTAGCGGAGTAAAAGTTGACATATCATTCTTTATATGCCATAAAAAGAATAGACCTTATACAGATAAATTTAATAGGAAATGGAGGGGTACATGAAAACAATGTCACCGAGGGAGTTTTTATTCTTTTTGTTGGGAGTGGCGGCATTCATTGCCGGGTGCTTCTATGTGGGGATGCACGTGTCTTTTCCGAAGGTACCGGTAGAGGCGTTGTTTTTCACTACCGTTATTGGGTCGCTTTGGTGGCTTTGCGCGAGAGAAATGATATGCGTCCCGCTGAAGCAGTCATTTCTGGTTGATAAGGATAACCGGGTGATTGCATATCATGATACTAATCGTTTTGTGCGCACGATGGTCCTAAAGGAAACCGGCGCGAAAATCGTACCGCATGTGTTTCGAGCTATTAACCGATCGCGCAAGATAGAGATTTCTGTCGGAGGAGTGCTTGTGCAGGTAAGCATCAGCGCGTGCACACGCGTCGCCAAAAGCCATCTGCAAAATTACTTTGACGCTTTTTTGAGCGACAAGTGGCTGCATTCGCCGGAATCCCAATTGGATGATATTCTTGCGGATTTTTTGAAGGCGCAGAGCGAGTGGATGCGCGGTGGCAATTGGCTTGTTTCAACAAGTGCCGATGCTATCAAAAATAAGCTTTCCGATTGGCTAGAGGAAAAGCTTCCGATAATAGGACTTAAGCACGTAGGGGTGGGCTGTGATATCAGCGAAGTCCCGTATGCCATATCCTGACCCACTATACTATGTGGGCCAAAGCCCGGGCAATGTGCCCGGGCTTTTTTACGGCATAATTATTTTGACATTTCTGCTCGGGTGGGATATAAGAAAAGCAGAACTTAGTTAACGGTTTTATAACCTTTATAGAGAGGAGTAGTGCCATGATACGGATGTATACGAAGAGGGCTGTTGCGAGGCGCATAAGCGCCGCTGGGTTGGCGCTTGCTGCATTTGTATTAGGTTCGATCGTTTGGATATCTTTTATCCCCGAAGGTGACATAAGCGTCCGGTGGAAAGGATCGATGGTGGCGGTCGTTGCGTTTGCCTTTATGGCCCACTCCATTTTGCTGTATGCCGGCAGTTTCAAAAGCCTCAAGCAGGCGTGCTTTCTGTCCGAAAAGGGTATCGTTGATCGGTATATTACCGAGGATGTGTATGCGCGCGAAGCGGATCTGCGCAAGGTGAAGTATTTCTGGATTGACCTTGCGCCAATGAGGGCAGTGAGGTCGATGATTTTTGCAGAAAATGGTAATGTTGTCAGGTGTAGCGTTATCGCCGCGGTTGTTCCCGATATGACCAATCTTCAGGCATATGTCGACACGTATTATAGCAGTGAAGGGATCGGTAAAAATTCCATCGTTCACGATGCTCTCAGTAAACTTCTTGATCAAGTGGCCCTCGATAAAAGCATATTGACATGCGAAGAATGTATCGGCGAAGAATTGAGGACCAATCTGCGCAAGCACGGGCTTGCCGTGACTTATCTCAATTGGAAAACCAAATCCGCCGAGCGGTTTATGAATTGAACGACCGGCAAGAAAATTGCAAAGCCCGCCAAATGGCGGGCTTTTTTACGGCACAATTATTTTGACATTTCTGCCCGGGTGGGATATAAGAAAAGTAGAACTTAGTTAACGGTTTTATAACCTTTATAGAGAGGAGCAGTGACATGATGCGGATGTATACGAAGAGGGCTGTTGTGAGGCGTATAAACGTCGCTGGGTTGGCAATTACCTTATATACGCTGATCATGATCAGTTGGATGTATGCTATCCCCAAAGATGGGGCAAGTATGCGATGGAAAGTTGCGCTGGTGGCGGTTTTCGTGCTTGCCTTTGCGTGTGGTTTCGTTTTACGGTATGCCGGCAGTTTTAAAAGCCTTAAGCGGATATGCTTTCTATCTGAGAAGAACATTGTTGATTTTTATATGACCGACGATTTGTATGCGCTTGATGCAGATCTGCGCAAGGTGAGTCATATGTTCATCAACCCCGAGAAGCACAGAATTGAACGCTCAATAATGTTTCCATCTCGGGGGGAAATTGTTCGGTGCGTTATTACGCTCGAGGTTTTGCCCGATGTCGCCAGTCTGCAGAAATATGTCGATGCGCATTATGGCGGCGCGGAACCTGTCAATCGCACCGCTGTTCGAGACATCCTTACGAGGGCGCTTAAGGATGTTGCGCTCGACCCTGCAATATGGGTTTCTATCAAGAGAAGGATACGACTAGACCTCGCCAATTATGGGCTCGTGGCAACCCGGTGCGATTGCGTAAGCAGTAATCACCGCTGGTTCCTTGGGTAGAAAAATCGGTAGAGGATATACAAAGCCCCGCTTCGACGGGGCTTTTTTACGATAATAGTGATATGAACTCCTGTTCGGTGAGAATAGGAACTCCCAACTCTTGCGCCTTTTTTGCCTTGCTTCCCGGGTCTGCGCCTACGACGACATAGCTCGTTTTTTTGCTGACCGATTCCGCCGTGCTTCCACCAAGGGCGCGGATCTTTTCCTTTGCTTCATCGCGCGACATGGTTTCGAGTGTGCCGGTGATCACAAAGGTTTTCCCTGCCAGTTTTGCATTGGCAGGTTTTTTGTCGGCAAGGAGCGTTATGCCGAGCGCTTCAAGCCGGTGCAACAGTTCTACGTTGTGCTTGTCGGCAAACCAATCGTGAATGCTTGTTGCCACAGCCGGGCCGATGTCGGGGAGTTCTCTAAGCCGGTCAATGGAAAAATCTCGCATTATATTTAGGATGTCGGATATTGTCGGTGGTATACCGTATACCGTATACCGTATACCGATTTCCTTTGCCAGTGCACGACTTGTTTCTTCGCCCACATGAATAATGCCGAGGCTGTATAAAAAGCGCGATAGGCTTATTTTTTTATGCTCGTTTATTTCGCGGATGATGTTCTTGGCCGATTGCTCTCCAAAGCGCTCCAGTGTTTCTATATCGCCTTCGGTGAGGGTAAAAATATCGGCAATGTCTGATATAAGCCCTTCGTCCATAAAGCGATCGATGATCTTCGGGCCAAGACCGCGGATGTCGAATGCCGAGCGGGAAACAAAATGCCGGATGTTCTCACTGGTGCGCGCGCCGCATTTTTTATTTGAACAACGGTAGGCTACGCCGTCGCGAACGACGGGGGACCCGTCGGTCGGGCAATGGGCGGGCATGGAAAACACACGCTCCTTGCCGGTGCGCATATCCTTGAGCACTTCCGTTATTTGCGGTATGACATCGCCGGCGCGGCTGATGACGACCGTGTCGCCGATCTTCAGCCCAAGGCGTTCTATTTGGTCGGCGTTGTGCAGGGTCGCGTGCGATATGGTAACGCCGCCCACGGTCACCGGGCGCATAATGGCGACCGGTGTGAGCACGCCGGTTCGGCCTATCTGTACCTTTATGTCTTCAACGACTGTGGTCGCTTCGACGGGGGAAAACTTGTAGGCAATGCCGCCGCGCGGGGCCTTTCCTACTACGCCAAGCGTGTTCCATGTCGCGTTGTCGTTGATCATGACCACGATACCGTCGATCTCGTAGTCGATTTTTTCGCGATGCGTGTCCCAATAGTCGCGAAAGGCAAACACTTCTTCGAGTGTGGCGAGGGGTTTGTTGTGCGGATTGGTTTTAAAGCCCAGTGCCTTTAACAAAAGGTGCTCTTCTTCGTGGGTCGTTTGGCCCATGTCGGTGACGAGGGCATATTGATATGAATCAAGTTTGCGCGATGCGGTCACTGCGGGGTCGAGCTGGCGCACGGAGCCTGCGGCGATGTTGCGCGGGTTGGCAAATGTTTTTTGGCCTTTTGCCCGCTGTTCTTTATTGATGCGCTCGAATTCCTTTTTGGTCAAAAATACTTCGCCGCGTACTACGATGCGGTTTGTGTCGAAATTGAATTTGTTTTCGGGGAGGCCCAGTTTTTTGGCGTTTGCTTGCGCTTCTTTAGCGGAACAAATGGTCAGCGGGATCGCTTCGACCGTTTTTATATTTTGGGTCACGTCTTCGCCGATGAGACCATCGCCGCGGGTGGAGGCTTGCACAAATGAGCCGTTTTCGTAGACCAGCTCGATGGCAAAACCGTCGATCTTTAGTTCACCGTAGAATGGGTATACGGTATACGGTATACGGTATACGGTATGGGAGGGTGACACTTGCTGTAGATAATTTTCGTTGCGTTTCATCCAGTCGCGCATATCGTCTTCGGAGAACGCGTCGTTGAATGAAAGCATTTGCTTTTCATGGGGGACCTTTTTAAACGCCTTTAGCGGTGTGCCGCCGATGCGCTGGGTGGGGGAATCGGACGTGATTAGGTCCGGGAACTGTTGTTCAAGGTCAAACAGCTCCTTTTTGAGCGAATCAAGCGCCGCATCGGATATTTCTTGCGTGTCGAGGACATGGTAAAGATACCGATGATGGTTGATCGTTTTGCGGAGCTGGTCTATGCGAATTTTTGCTTCGGAACTGGTCATGAAGGGATTTGAGACAATGTCATTCCCGCGAAGGCGGGAATCTATAAAATAAGGAGTGGATTCCCGCCTTCGCGGGAATGACAAATATGCCATTAGTATACCACATTGCGACGAAGCGGTTGACAAAATAATGGCCGTGGAATAGAGTAATATCTTACGGCGAAGTGGCTTGTTAGTATCGCTGGTCGTACCTTGTAACATATCCAATGGGTTTTAGGATGCGGGATTAACTCAGTCAGGTAGAGTGCTTGCGCGTAGGTGACGCGACGCCCCCTCCTCGTCGCGGTGTTCGCCAACGGCAAGTTGTCGGGGGTTCGAATCCCCTGTCCCGCTCCATTTTAACCATTGGAATATAAGAAATGTGTCGAGGGGTAGCTCATTATAGGAAGAGCACCTTTGCGTTGCAAAGGAGGTTGGAGGTTCAAATCCTTCCCTCTCGACCACAAGTTTCCCACTTGGTAGCAAGGGCACACTTTGGGTGATCCCCAAAGAGGAGTCGCTTGTCCGAACGTGTAGAACGGCTATGGTTGTTTGGTACTGGAGAGCTGCCAACCAAAAGTGTCGTTCGTGCTACGGCTTACCAAGCCGAAGTGCGCGTATCGGATGCAGTATCCGGAGCGGCAGTGGGAATCATTTGTTCAAAACGACCTTTGGGTCGTTTTTTTGTTGCATACCGTCATCTCATTCATAACAATGTAACGACGTCCGACGTCGTTACATTTTGTATTGTTACTTTCGATTACGAAACTCAAAAGAGTTTCGTAGTTCAAGAATTATCACGCACTCCGATGCGGGATCCAGTGTTTAAATAATCTGATGTTGTAAAAAAATGGACCCCGGCCTTCGCCGGGGTGACATCATGCGCGTGTGCTTATTCAGTTGACTCTTCTTCCTCTTTGCCCTCGGGCTTCTTCCAGCTTGCCCAGTCGCAATCCGGATAGCGGGAGCAGCCATAGAACGATCGTCCGCGTTTTGATTTCTTTTTTACGATATCGCCTTGGTTGCACTTCGGACATTTGCCGAGAGCCTTTTCTTCTTCCGTGAGAATCTTTTTCGTATTGCGGCACTCGGGGAAACCGGAGCAGGCGAGAAACTTTCCGAAACGACTGTATTTGATAAGCATCTGCTTGCCGCAGAGTGCACAGAGTTCATCGGAAACTTCCAGCGCGCGCTCGATCTTCGGGACATCCTTCATTTTTTGTTCGAGATTTTTTTCGAACGGGCCGTAAAATGCGCGGATCACTTCCTGCCACTGTTTGTGGCCCTCGGCGACTTCGTCGAATTCATCTTCCATCTTTGCGGTGAACTCGACATCGACGATCTGCGGAAAGTGGGCCACGAGCATGGCGTTGACCGCTTCGCCTATCTCTGTCGGCTTGAATCGGCGTTGATCAGTTTTTTCAACATAGTTGCGCGTTTGGATGGTCGAGATGGTCGGCGCATACGTCGACGGGCGACCGATGCCGTGTTCTTCGAGTACCTTGATGAGTCCGGCTTCGTCGTAGCGCGCGGGTGGTTCGGTGAAGTGCTGGATCGGCATGATCTTTTCCGCGTGCATGGGTTCGCCTTCCTGCAATGACGGCATGATCTTTTCTTCGCCACCGGTCGGCATGATCTTTTGGAAGCCGTCGAACACGGTCACCGTGCCGCTTGCGCGCAAGCCAAATGTTTTATGTGCCGCTACATTTATTCCTTTGATCTCTATGGACGTTGTCTTGAAGACTGCTTGTGGAAGTTGGGAAGCCATAAACCTGCGCCAGATCAATTCATAGAGTTTCTTAGCTTTTGGATCGTCATTGATGGCAAATAATTCCGGCGAGAGTGCCGGGTTGGTGGGGCGAATGGCCTCGTGCGCTTCTTGCGCGAGTTTTGACTTTGTTTTAAATGCGCGCGGAGTATCGGTCGCGTATTGTTCGCCAAGATTTTCGATGATCCACTTTTTTGCGCCTTCAAGTGATTCTTTGGAAAGGTTCACCGAGTCGGTGCGCATATAAGTGATCAAACCCTTTTCATACAGACCTTGCGCGATGGCCATGGTCTGCTTTGCGGAAAATCGCAGTTTTTTACTGCCCTCCTGCTGGAGCGTGCTGGTAGTGAACGGTGCGAGCGGGTTCTTTTTGGATTCGCGCGCCTCTATTTTCGCGACGGAAAAGATCGATGCGGATAGCTGGTCTTCTATTATATGTGCCGCTGCTTCCGTGGGGATGTCAAACTTGCCCAGTGTTTTTTCGTCTACGGCAACAAGATTGGCCTCCATGTTTATATCCGAACCCTTTTTTACAAAAAGGGCCGACATGGTCCAGTATTCTTCGGCGATGAATTTTTTTATTTCTTCTTCTCGGTCACAAATAAGGCGGAGGGCAACCGATTGCACGCGGCCTGCGGAAAGGCGCTTCATGACCTTTTCCCAAAGGAACGGAGAAAGTTTGTAGCCGACCAGGCGATCGAGTACGCGGCGCGCCTGCTGGGCGTGCACGAGCGCTTCGTTGATGGCGCGCGGATGCTTGAGCGCTTCTGCTATTGCGGTCTGGGTGATCTCGTGGAATGTGATGCGCTGTATTTCGGATGCCGGGCGATCTTTGAGTTTGAGTGCCTCGGTCAAGTGGTAGGCGATAGCTTCCCCCTCGCGGTCTTCGTCGGATGCAAGAATGACAATGTCGGCCTTTGCCGCGTCTTTCTTTAGCTGGGTGACCCGTTTTTTTGCCTTAACCGGGATGATGTAGCTCGGCTCAAAGTCGTGCTCGACGTCGATGGCGAGCTTGCTCTTTGGCAGATCGCGAATATGGCCGAATGACGATTCGACCTGATATCCTTTGCCGAGAAACTTCGATATTGTTTTAGCCTTGGTCGGTGACTCTACGATGACGAGTTTCATGTGTTGTGATAAGCTTCTAAACTTTTCTCAAATAAATGACGTGCTAAATGCGATTATTTCCATCAACCCGCTCGCGCCGTGCACTCGCTTTGCAAGTGTACGGCTGCGCTTCCGCTTAGGTTTCTGGAAAATAAGCACATTTAGCCCATTAACAGATTTTATTCTATATACTATATCCGTGTTCTGTTTCTTTTACCAACTCCGCCATAACGAGCGAAGCGAGTGCTGCATTGATCGCGCGTGCCTCCATAGTAGTGAGTTCGGCAATTTTGTCAATTGAGAGCGGTTTTCCTGCCACCGTGAGCGTTTCCATGATCGCCTGCTCCACGGGGGTTGCTTCTTGTGCGAATAGAAACTGTTGCGGGGAAGGCTGGGGCTTTGGATCGATGCCGAGGTCTTCATATATATCGCTCGCCGCGGTGACCAGGCGCGCGCCATCGCGAACGAGTCGATGGGAACCGATGTAATTAGGGTGGTCTGCGGGGCCCGGCACTACAAACACCTCCCGGCCTTGCTCGAGCGCAAATCGTGCAGTTGCAAGCGTTCCGGAGCGTTCGGGTGCTTCGACTACTATGGTAGCTACGCACAATCCGCTTACTATTCTATTACGCTCGAGGAATTGGTTAGGGTATGCGGGTGTGCCTGCGGGATATTCGGAAAGTATGGCGCCACCGTGAGCCAATAGGTCGTTTGCCAGCGAAGTGTTTTGCGCCGGGTAGACATTGTCGAGCCCATTTGCAAGAACGGCGATCGTTTTGCCGCTCGCTTCCAGCGCTCCCTTGTGTGCTACGGTGTCGATACCCATGGCCAATCCGCTTACGATAACAATTCCGCTTGCGGCAAGATCACGCGCGATGCGCTGGGCCATCGCCTTGCCTTGCGTGGTCGCCTTGCGGGTGCCGATGATCGCTATGCAAATCGAATCGGGGTGCGGCAGCTGCCCGCGACAGAATAAACGTGTCGGTGGATCCGGTATTTCTTTAAGCAGTGCAGGATACCGGCTGTCATCAAAGGAAACGTGCCCGATGATCTTTTTCATATCACTATAGTATATCCTGTGCGCTAACATTTAACAGCGCGTGCGGTTGGCATAACGTTCGTCGCAGGGTATACTACATATTATATGGATCCTAAGAAGCATTCCTTGCGTGCGCTTGCCGTTGCACTGGCCATCGTTTTTGCATTGGCCGGATGTATTTGGTATGTGCGCAGCGATATAGAAAAGCGCACCGGTGAAATAAGCCAAATGCGTTTTGCTATGCAGGATAGGGAAATGTCCGTAGCGGCTTTAGCCCGCCTGCAAAGCGATGCGGAAAAGGCGAATCGGTATTTGCCGTATGTGGAACAAATGCGCACGACCCGCGAACAGCTTCTTGGGTTTTCTACCGACATTTGGTTTCTTGCCCGGCAGGCAGGGTTTTCCGGAACACCCAAGTTTGAAGAAGCGGGTGCGCCAATTGTAGGGGACCTGCAAAAAACCAATTTTTCCCTGATGCTTGAAGGACGTGGTGAAAACGCCAACCTTGGAACCTTTTTTGAGCTGGTGGAAAAAAGCCCCTATATTGTACGGTTTGAATCCGTCAATGTTTCGCGGGAGGGTGCCGTTGTAAATATTTCCACGGAGGGATATGTGATATCATTCAAATAATATGTTGATGTTGTCTGAAAAAAATAAAAAAATCATCTTAACATCCGTTGCTGCTGCGGGGATTTTCCTTGTGCTCGTCGCGGTAGTCGTCTCTACATTCGGGTTTATGCGCGATAGTTTCGAAAAGACCGTGGGCGAGCTTGGTGGGGCGGGGAGCGGGGATGTTCATTTTGAACTCGAAAAGGCGGATGGGCTTGGAATCGTAGCAGAATAAAGGGTGATATTGATTTATTACCCAAAGCGGTGTATATTTTTTGTTACTTGGGCGTGTAGTTCAGTGGTAGAACGCTGTCCTGATAAGACAGAGGTCGAAGGTCCGATTCCTTCCACGCCCACTAATTAACTTATAACCAATAACCTATAACGAAGGAGTGCGTAAGGATGGTTAATTAAAAAAAGGGCCTGTAGCTCATTTGGTTAGAGCGCTTCGTTGACATCGAAGAGGTATCCAGTTCGAATCTGGACAGGCCCACTTATGCAATATGTAAGAATACTGCCATATCTTTGGCGGTATTTTTATTCTAAAAGGGCTTAAATGCAGCCCCTTGACAAGACTCTTTTTGTATGATACTCGCCAGCTTGACACCGTTGGGAACCCCTGTTAGCCTTATAGCACGATCCTCGATAAGGGGATTTTGTATTGCAACATGAGCAGTAGTAAACGATTTTTAATCGTATTCGCCCTTCTGGGCGCTAATGCCCTCTTTGCGATGAAAGATCTTTCATTCGCTACCCAAGCGGCCAATCCTGCCGGGATCATCCCGAATCAGGACATACTGGCACTTGAAGGAGCGGTTGTCGCGCAGGCAGCAATGCCCCAGCGAGAACCGATCGTTTATGCGGTTGACGAGAATGCTGCCGGACAGAAGTTCCGCAGTGTGACGGTCACCGGATATTCAAGTAGCGTCAATGAAACCGATAGCACCCCGTTTCTTACAGCCTCCGGGTCGTATGTGCGGGTCGGAGTTGCTGCAAGCAACTTCATGCCATTCGGTACCAAGTTCAAGTTGCCGAAACTCTTCGGTGACCAGGTGTTCACGGTTGAAGACCGTATGAATGCCCGATACAACGGAACCAACTATGTAGATATTTGGTTCGCGGAAAAGTCGGATGCGATCCGTTTCGGAACACTTCCGGCGCAAATGGAGATCTTGTAAAGAGGTACCACCTATTCTGTAATCAATTAATATGTGAATGAAAAGGGCCGCGAAAGCGGTCCCTTTTGTTTTTGACAACTGTATTAATGTATGGTATTAAATATTTAGATATATCTTTGATAACAACATAAGAGGAGGGGGATGTATGGATTCATTGCAAGATCTTATTGTGGGGTGGGTTCAGAATGTGCGGGCCTATTTCGACCCTGATTATCGGCGACCATTGCCTACGCCCGAAGCGGCGGAGCAGTGGTTTACTCAACGGTGTATGTTCGGGAGAACGACGCCCAAACAAAAGCAGGCGATCCTCAAGATAGTCCTTGATGAGATTCGGAAGAGCCGGGAATCGTTTGGATTTTTACTGGAAGATCGGCACATATACAAGGAAGAGCAGTTCTTCCTGTATATTGTCGAGTGCTCCCGTGGAACAGATGCCATACGAGCCATGGGCTTCGACAATGCGCTCAAGCATTTTGCGGTGAATATGGATATATTCTTCCGCAGCACCAGCGAGTACTATTTCAAGCGAGAAAAGGGTAAGCCCGGGTCACGCATGAAATACCGGTGCCATATGGAAGCCGTACGTGCGGGCGTGTTGAGGGAGATATTCAACGACGGATTGTAGGCAGTGATCTTGCGGTAAAATGCCCACTCAAAAAGATGAACATAAATCCGGGCAACAATGCCCGGATTTTTTTATGCAATGTTAAATGTCACCGTGCGTGGATCTTCGCCTTTGAGTAGCTTATCCACCATTTCTATTTCGGCAAGAATGCCGTCGAGGAGGTCGTAAGATTTTGCTTCTTCGTGGGTGACCCACGCATATTTCACTGCGTCTACATCGAGCTCCACCTCGCCTGAAGCATACGGGCAATAATAACTCAACACGATAACGGGCATGCCGTCGGGCCGAATGAATGCCATATCAAGCAAATAATCCACCTTACCTACTTCAAGGCCCACTTCTTCGCGAATTTCGCGGCGCAGGGAACTTTCCATGGCAAAATACCAATGATCCGCGGTCGTCTTTGGTGTGGTCGTGTAATCGTTTGTTTCCAAGCCGCCACCCGGAACGGTCCACTTGTCTGGGAATGCCTTTTATGCGGACTTCGCTTGGTTATAAGAAAGCGACCATCTTTATGAACAATGGCAGTCGATGCGATGCGGTGATCCTCCCTGTTTGCTTGTTCCATGCAAGCAGTATATAGGAAAAGCAAAAGACCCCTTAAGGGGTCTTTATGGGCGCACTCGGCCGGGCTCGAACCGGTAACCTCCCGCGTGACAGGCGGGTGCTCTAACCAATTGAGCTACGAGTGCAAAATAACCTACAACCTACAACCTACAACCTATAACCAATAACAAGCATGCGGGCGGCTAAGAATGCAGAATGCAATGTGAAACTATTGTATAGAGAGAATGGAGTTTAGTCAATTGATGATAACCGATGACCAATAACCTATAACCGATAACGGGGATGCGGGGGAATAACCGATGACCAATAACTGATAACGGAATACTGGATTCCCGCCTGCGCGGGAATGACAATGCGGGGGGTGCCCGCCAGCTGGCGGATTTGGGTTTCTGAAAAACAATTCCATTTGGCGTATGGATCAGTTGACATACCCCATGGGGGTATATAAGATACTGACATGAGCGGCTCAAAAAAGGTATTACAAAAAGACATCGCCAATCGTTTGGCCCGCATTGAGGGTCAGTTGCGCGGCATTCGCGGCATGGTAGAAGAAGAGCGTGATTGCATCGATGTTATTACGCAGATCAGCGCCGTTCGGCAATCGTTAGCCTCGTTGAGCTCCGAGCTGTTAAAAGAGGACGCGCGATGCAAAAATCTGAGTGAGGAATATATAAAAGCTTTGTTTAAAATAAATTAATTAAGTATGTCATTCCGAGCGAATCCGTCAGCCGACGGAGAGTGTGCAACGTGCCGGGATACTCGAAGCGCATAAGGTCTCGCGCTTCAAGTGATTCAGGATCTTGCGAAATAAACGCGAGATTCCGGCTCGGGGCCGGAATGACATCTGCTACAGTATGAAAAAACCAATTGAAGTAACATTTGAAAATTTTAAGGAAGTAGTGCTGGAGTCAGGCAAGCCGGTGCTGGTGGATTTTTGGGCGCCGTGGTGTGGGCCGTGTGTCATGATGGGCCCCATACTCGATGTGATCGCAAAAGAAATGGGTGACCGGTTAGCGGTAGCTAAGTTGAATGTCGATGAACCGACCAGTCATGAAATAGCGTCCGAGTACCACATCCAGAGCATCCCGAACATGCAGTTGTTCAAGAATGGGCAGGTGGTCAAACAGTTCGTGGGCTATCGTCCGCAGGAGGTATTAGAGGAGGAATTGAGGGAAGCGCTCATGGGTGACAGACTATAAGGACAAATGTGTCATTCCCGCGGAGGCGGGAATCCAGCATAAACAGGAATGGATCCCCGCCTTCGCGGGGATGACAATGGTTTGGGGTTTGTTTTTTATCCTGATATAATCAGGTACAATCAACATATGGAAACGAAAAAACAGGAAGTGCAGATATTTGATACGGCGATCATTGGTGCCGGGCCGGCTGGACTTTCCGCGGCGGTGTATCTTTCCCGCTATGCGTTGAGCCCGATCGTCATCGGCGATCTGTTTGGCGGAACCGCGACCAAGTCGCATGAAATAGGAAACTGGCTCGGTGATGAAAAGATCACCGGATTTGATTTTGCAAAAAAAGCGACCGAGCATGCAAAAAGCTACGGCGTGCCGTTTTCGGTCGCGCGTGTACGGGGTATAGAGCGGGAAAATCTTTTGTTTGCGCTTGAACTGGACAATGGAGAAACAGTGCATGCACGCACCGTACTGCTTGCGACCGGCATTGAACACCGCCACTTGAATATTCCCGGAGAAAAAGAGTTTTCCGGCAGGGGCGTTTCTTTTTGCGCTACATGCGACGGGTTTTTCTTTACCGACAAGACCGTTGCAGTCGTCGGCGGCAGTGATAGTGCCGCCATTTCTGCTTTGTATCTCGCCGACATCGCCGCAAAAGTGTATATCGTATACCGCGGCGGCGCATTGCGAGCGGAGCCATTTTGGAAAAAACGAATAGAAGAAAATGAAAAAATAGAGGTCGTGTATGATACGAACATCACAGAGATACAAGGAGCGGAAACGGTTACTGCCATTGTGCTGGATCGCCCTCACAACGGAGCGCAATCAATAGCGGTGGATGGCGTGTTTGTCGAGATTGGCGCCGATCCGAAAATCGACTTTGCCGAAGCATTGGAATTGCATGTCGATAACGAAGGGTATGTCGAGGTAAATAAAAGCTGCATGACTTCGACCGACGGCGTGTGGGCCGCGGGCGACATTACTACGGGTTCGGACAAGTTCAAGCAGATCGTAACTGCTGCTTCCGAGGGAGCTATTGCGGCAAATAGCATTCAGCTTTGGCTGAAAAAATAGGGGGAAGAGTATGAGGTATAGGGTATACGGTATGGGGGAAGGGTATGAGGGTATAAAGTATACGGTATACGGTATGGGAGGGGGAAAATAACAGCTGACTGATGACGGGATGCGGGGAGGGTTGAGATGAGAGGTTGGAGGTGAGAGATAAGAGGGAGGGGTGTCATCCTGAACTCGTTTCAGGATCTTGTGAGAAAGAAACGAGATTCCGAATCCGCCAGCCGGCGGATCGGAATGACAATGCGGAGGGGAAAAGGTATAGGGTATGGGAGGGGGAAAGCGATGTTATATGCTTTTTGTTGTATTGTCATTCCCGTGAAAACGGGAATCCAGCACCTCATCCTTTATTAAAAGAGCGGTGCGGTTTATAATGAAATTATTATGATGAAATTTTTGACCAAGAACATGCTCTGGGCCATTGGGATCTTTTTTGTGATCGCGATTTTGTTTTCACTTGCGTACAAGGAAACCAAAGAGCCCATTCAAATGACGCTCGATCAGGTTGCCATTAAAATAAACGCAAATGAAGTTTCCAAGATAACCGTAAATGGCGATGAGCTTGCGCTCGAGCTGAAGAATGGTGATCTTGGTGTTTCCAAAAAGGAAACCGAGGCAGGATTGACGGAAACACTCAATAACTATGGCGTCGCTCCCGAAGCGCTGCAGCAGGTCAGCTTCTCTATAAAGGAGGAATCGGGATTCAAATTTTGGATGGTCATGCTGCTTCCGATATTGTTACCGATCTTGATCATCGGCGCGGTATTCTTTTTCATGTTCCGGCAGGCAAAGGGCGGAGCGAATCAGGCGTTCATGTTCGGCAAGGCAAAGCTGAAAATGTTTATACCGTTTAAAGGAACAGTTTCGTTCGATGACGTTGCCGGACTTAAAGAAGCAAAGCAGGAGTTGATGGAAGTAGTCGATTTTTTGAAAAATCCGAAGAAATATCTCGAAATGGGGGCAAAGATCCCGCGCGGGGTTTTGTTGCTCGGAGCGCCGGGCTGCGGCAAGACGCTGTTGGCGCGGGCAGTTGCCGGACAGGCGGGTGTGCCGTTTTTTCACATATCCGCTTCTGAGTTCGTGGAAATGTTCGTAGGCGTCGGTGCTTCCCGCACGCGCGATGCGTTCGAGACCGCCAAAAAGGCTGCGCCGTCCATTTTGTTCATCGATGAAATAGATGCCATCGGCCGCGAGCGCGGCGCGGGCGTGGGCGGCGGACATGATGAGCGGGAGCAGACATTGAACCAAATTCTTGTGGAAATGGATGGGTTCGATAAAGACACGAACGTTATCGTATTGGCGGCAACCAATAGGCCTGACGTGCTCGACGCCGCGTTGTTGCGGGCTGGGCGGTTTGATCGGCGCGTGATGGTGGATCTGCCCAACATGGAGGATCGTGAAGCGATCTTGAAGATCCATGGGCGCGGCAAACCGTTGGCAAAGGATGTCGACCTCAAGCAGATTGCAGTGCGCACCCCGGGGTTCTCCGGAGCCGATCTTGAAAACATCATGAACGAGGGGGCTATTCTTGCGGCACGCAAGAGTGAAAAGCAGATTCCCCAGCTCGATCTGTATGAAGCGATCGAAAAAGTGCTACTTGGGCCGGAGCGTAAGAGCAAGGTGTTCTCGCAGCGCGAGCGCGAGATTACGGCGTATCATGAAGCGGGGCATGCGCTTGTGGGCTCTTCGTTGAAGGATGCCGATCCGGTACACAAGATCTCTGTTATCGCGCGCGGACATGCGGGTGGATATACATTGAAGTTGCCGCTCGAGGAAATGTTCCTTAAGACGCGCAAACAGTTTCTTGCGGAAATGGCCACATTGTTTGGCGGGTACGTAGCGGAGCGGTTGATGTTTGGGGACAATACGACCGGAGCATCAAATGACCTTCAGCGTGCATCGGAGATGGCGCGACGGTTGGTGACCAAATACGGTATGAGCGATAAGCTTGGTCCGCAGACCTTCGGGAAAACGCAGGAGCTTGTGTTCCTCGGAAAGGAGATAGGGCATGAAAAGAATTATTCCGAAAAGACAGCTGCGGAGATCGACGCCGAAGTAAAGCAATTTATCGACCATTCGTATCAGGTCGCAAAAAAGATCGTCAGCTCGCGCAAGGACGCGCTTGAAAAGATCGCAAAGCGACTCATTGAAAAGGAGACGCTTGAAAAAGAGGAGTTTGACGCGATGCTGAAGGAGTTGAAAGTGAAGAAGGCGTGAGCGCGGAGCGCGAGATGTGAGACGAGAGGTATGAGGTAAGTAATCAAAAAGCGGTTCGCTTATGCAAACCGCTTTTTAGTATCCTCAAGTTTCTTAGCATTGTCATCCCGTGCTACGATACGGGATCCAGTATTCCTGTATTACGATGATAGAAGTTTACTCTTTTATCAATGGATGGTATCGGAGTTGTAGATAGAGGATATCAATGACTCCTTGGGTAAACTTTGCCACCTCGGCATTGTCTATGCGGTGAAAGAAGTTTTCTTTTCTGGAAAAGAAAACAACAGAATCTCGAAAGGAGGTAAGTATGCATGATCCGGTGATCCTTCCTGCCATAAAGCGCGCAGAACCACTCCTGCGCTTGATTGATGTCTTCAATGCTTCCTCTACTATCGAGCGGAAAAGGTGTAGCGCCTCGGTACTTCCCACTCCTTTTAATACGATACCCTTTACCGCGATCGCTTGCTGCCATTTAAGCAGTCCTGCTTCTTTATGTAATAAATATCTGATTTCTTCGTCCGATTCAATCGAATATACAATATCCCCTTTTCTTAGGCTCAGCATTTCTTCGAGAAGCGACCTGATTTGATCTGTGGCTTGCGCAACATGTTTCACGCCATGGTGTTGCAATCGTTCATCAGCTAATCGATAGGTTAGCCTGCTTTGGCTAATAAGCTCCTTCTGTATCAGCGATCTTGTTGCATTGTATATGCTTGTGCGGGCGAGGCGCACCTCTTTCGCTATCCGAGAGATGGATGCTCCTTGTGTTTGAGACGCTAAAAATCGGGCTACCCTTTCTTCGGTTGGGGTGAGAACTATATATTCATTTATGGAAGCATTCTTTTTGCGCATATGTATATATGTACATAAATTGTACACTTTTTTACATGCATGTAAACCCGTGTGTATTCTTTATGTAGATACATTTTCAAATTAATAGTGAAAGGAGGAATGTACGAAGGATGGGAGGGGTAGCATCTCAAAAGGTGCCTTATTCGAAGATATCGACTTTGGGTAAAAATTTATTTCAGGAGAGGAGTTGCGCTTCGCGAACCTGCTCAAGGCCTATATTCTTAAACCTAATTGGCTTACATAGCCGCTCACCAGAAAAGGAGACGCATCATGGCTCTTGGCTTTGAGGGAAGCAAAGGTATTTTGACCGAGGATGGGGAAAGCGGGCTTTCAAGAAACATCAGGCCAACTTTTCAAGAACTGACATGGTGGGCAGCGAGGCGCGAGTTGTCGTTTGATGAGTTCATACTGGAAGTCAGGAGGCTTCCTTTGCGAATGAGCGTTTCGGCGTTTGCTAATGACCGGTGCGATTTTGGATGTCCTTATTGCTATTTGCGCAAGCGGGATGCATTCTCCGAGGCATTACCAACCGCGCAAGAAATTGCTTCGATTGCTAACGAGATCGGGGCCGCGGACTTTTCCATCGTCGGGATGGAACCGCTCGAAACATGGGACCGTACGAAGCTTCTTTTGCAAAGCGTAATGACGAACCGGAAGGCGATGATCACCAATACCCGGCATTTGACGCCCGACATCGCCCGATGGCTGGGGGAAAATGATATTCGCACCGACTTCAGTATAGGTGGGTCTAAAAAGGGATATGAAGCCACCTTGCAAAAGGCGCGCCTTCTTGCCGATGCGGGTGTTAAGGCAACTGCATCGTGCATAGTCAGCTCCGGCGGAGTGAATCCCTACGAGATTATTAAGGATATCTCCGGCCTTGGGTTTCCTATGATGTTCTTCCCACTCTGCGATATCGGAGAGCTGGCTGCGGAAAGCAATAAACGATTTTCGCGGTTCATGAACTCGCTATGGGGAGAGAAGTTGACAACTCCCGTCATGGGTAAGACCGACTTCCTTTCGCCAGACCTTCTTCGTTTGTCGTGGAAAGAGCATTTCGGTGTCGTTAATTTTTCCGATCTGCGTATCGATTTAGACGAAGGTTTTCTCGTCAGACAGATTTCTAAAAACCTTCTATTCGGCGTGTATCCATTCCCTGGAGAATTTATCAACCGGATCCGCATTGACGCGGATGGCGCCCTTACTACTTGTCAGCATATGCAAGTTTCTCTTCGGGAGCGGATGGCGGTTGTTGGATCTCTTCGTCTTCAACCCGCCCGATGGTTGGAGCTCGAGGATATCTCGGCATATCACCGACAGTATTGGGAGAATTATCGCCGAGGGTAGCGTTCCTTCAATGGCGCATCTAATACGGGCTTCGCAGATCATGCGAAGCCCGTTTTTTATGGCAATTTACGAACAAACGAAGTATAATTGGTAGTATACTAAATCAATTGTTCTATTTATCATGGCAAGAGTAAAAGATAAAGAAAAAGCTATCCAGTTAAGACTTACAGGTAAGAGCTATAGCCAGATAAAATCTGAATTGGGAGTAAGTAAAAGCACCTTGAGTGGGTGGCTTAAAGAGTACCCATTGTCCAAAGAGCAATTTGGAGAATTAAATGTTGTTGAGCGAAGAGTGGAGAGTTATATATCGACTTGTAAAATACGGAAAGAACAAATTCTCAAAGAGGTATATGACAAGGAAAAGAAAGAAATATTTCCGCTTTCAAAGAGAGACTTATTTGTTGCCGGATTGTTTTTGTACTGGGGGGAGGGCGGGAAGACAGACAAAGGTTCGCTTGTTTTATCAAACACAAATCCTGCAGTGATCAAGTTCGGCGTGTATTGGATGGAAAATACTTTAGGAGTAAAAAAGGATAAAATCACGGCGCGGCTCCATTTATATAAAGATATGAATATTGACGACGAAATTAATTTTTGGTCGAAGGAATTAGGATTCAAAAAAGATCAATTTAGTAATCCGTATATTAAGAATTCCAATAAAGCTGCATTGACCTACAAGGTTGGTTTTGGTCATGGAACTTGCAATATAAGGATTGGGAATGTTATCTTACGTAATAAAGTACTAATGGGATTAAAGGCGGTCGAAGATCACTTTAATGCTAAAAAGTAGATATTATACGCGCCTATAGCTCAGTTGGTAGAGCGGTCGCCTTATACGCGATTGGTCCTTGGTTCGAGTCCAAGTGGGCGCACAATATTAAGCGGGATTGATTTTTTTCTCAGTGCGTTATTTCACAGATAGTGCGGTCTGCTTAGCCTACGGCGGATATCGTCTTCGTAGTAATCATTGGGGTAGTATGTATCTGAAAAATTCAAAAATTTTTATAAAAACAAACATCGCCGATATTATCGGCGATGTTGTGCGGATTCCACGAGACCTACTTCTTTATTGAAGACGCGTGCTATTTTAGAAAGTGTCGTAATAGAAACGCTGTGTGTTCCCGACTCAATGCGTGCAATGACCGATTGAGGCATGTCCGCTTTTTCGGCAACCTGTTTTTGGGTTAATTTTTTTTGTTGTCGCAATGCCTTAATTTCATGCGCAAGATTAAGGCGGCTGATTTCTTCTGAAAACGATGTCTTAAAGTGCTCTTTTTTTGATTTTTTTTCAATGAGTTTGGAAAGCGATACGAAATCACCCATTTCCTGCTTTTTTATGTTCATTTTGGATTATTTTTTATGTGATGGAAAGCACTTAATATGCATTGGCTATTATTGCTCGTGCAGTTCTTTGTAGATTTTTTCAGCCTGTCGAATAACAGAGATAGGAGTCTTTTGAGACTTTTTTCTAAATGCATCTACGACATATATTGTGTCATTGATGACGAAGAATATTATCCTATATTGTGCAATAATGATCTCCCTGATTTTTTTCCGTAATGTTTTTATCAATAATACCTCCGGCTTGTCTAATTCAAGAAATTTCAGGTGAGCCAGCAATTTGCCTGAGTCTGTGTCAGGCATTTTTTCGATGAAGTCCGAAACTTTTCTGAGTATGATTAATTTTTTCAAAAATGTTAAAGTACATTTAGTTTGAATTGCGACCTTTGCGGATTATTTAAATGTAGTATAGCAAAATTGCTATACATGTCAATAGGAGTGTGCGCTACTATTTTAGGCGCATGGTATACTAACCGCATGGGAGCCTTTTCCTGTGGATTGTGGGTGGGAGCACATGGCACATGCCATGAATTTGAAAACAGAGTACAAAAAAATAAATAATACTATTAAAAAATGGAAAGCAAACTTCACTTAAAAGAAAATCCGGAACTTAAGGATTTTCAGAATTACATAGCCGAGATGCTGGAGGAGCGGGGGTTCGCGGGGCAGTCGATCGAGAAGATATTCATGCTGTTCACGGAGGAATGCGGGGAGCTGGCGAAGGCGGCGCGAAAAAGCGATGGCATGCATGTGGATGGAAACTCGGAGCATTTTGAAGTGGCACATGAGTTGGCCGATGTGTTTAATTATTTGTTGGACATCGCCAATTATTTCAATGTCGACCTCGAACAGGCGTTTCGGGAAAAGGAGGAGATGAATAAAAAGCGGACATGGCAACGCCCGGAGTAAATAAGAAATAAAAAGCGGAGAACCCTGTGGGGTCTCCGCTGTGTGATCGTTTCGTCAATGTTTTAATGTGGTTTTCTTCCACGCTTTACGTCGGTTATTCGGTCAAAGCCCGACGGGATTGTTCCTTAGCAGATGGTGTTACACGCATCGCATCTGTAGGAGTCCAGTGAAAAATTGTGTACCGGGCTGTGTTGGTACGCCTTTCTGTGGGGGTTCAGCTGTACGGTATGCGTTCTTTTACAGCTGGGGCATACCGCTGGTACATGTTTCTCGATGACTGCGTTTACTACTGCTTCAATTGGACTCATAGCACCCCTCCTTATGTTGGTGGCCCGCAAGCGAGCCTTGTCGATAACTACCTTATGAATATATTATACATATATTATATATATTGTCAAGGGCTAAAAAAGTTTGTAAAATCTACGTTTTTTGCTGCCGGGCGCGTATAACGAACATATTATGACAAGTAAAAAAGCCTTGGAACAACCCCGTAAAAAAGCTGCGCTTTCACGTGGCAAGTTTAAAAAAACGGTTTGGGATTATTATCGCGCGAATAGACGTGATTTTCCGTGGCGCATGAGCTGGCCGATGTATTTAACTATTTGTTGGATATCGCCAATTATTTCAATGTCGATCTTGAACAGGCATTCGAGAAAAGGAGGAATTAAATAAAAAGCGGACATGGCAGCGCCCGGAATAAATAAGAAATAAAAAAGCGAAGAGCTGTATGACTCTTCGCTTTTGCGATAATTCGTGCGTGCTTTTTGTGTCTTCCGGTATCTACGAGTGTGAAATTTTAGCACGGATTCCGTGCGAGTAACATCCCGATGGATATGGCGAAAAACATTCCCCCTGCCAGCCATATCATAGTTCTATTGCGTTTCGTTTGGCCTACTGCCGTGTCATAGTCAGACAGGTTTCGTATTGAATAGTCTACAATCAAGCAGTTGATTAATGGGGAGGCTAAGGCCCACGCCCATACGCCAAACGCGATGAGGAAGATATTCGTGATCACAATCGTCACGCCACCAAACTCATATTCCAATCGATATGCTTCCGTTTTGCTTAGTGGGGATTCCATGCCAGGCTCTCCTTGAAATCACTTATTAAAGGTAGATGTAATCCATGTGGTTTATGAAGTTAGAAATGAACCTATATATTTTATATACTTATATTTTCTATTTGTCAATTTTATGTAATGTGTTAATAAAAGATGCGTCTCGTTTAGGCAAGGCTGGTCATATATTTATTTGTTACATATGATAGATGACATATGGTGAGTAAAAGATCTTTAGGACAACCACATAAAAAAGCTGCGCCTTCATATGGCAAGCAACATAAAAAAGCTGCGCTTTCACGTGGCAAGTTCAAAAAAACGGTTTGGGATTATTATCGCGCGAATAAACGTGATTTTCCGTGGCGCAGAAACATAAACCCGTATCGGGTGCTGGTGTCGGAGATCATGCTACAGCAAACGCAGGTTTCGCGGGGCGAGATAAAATACAAGGAGTTTCTGAAAAAGTTCCCTTCGTTTTCCGCGCTCGCAAAGGCATCGAATGCCGATGTGCTTATGGCGTGGCAGGGGCTTGGCTATAACCGACGGGCGCTGTACCTAAAGCGGACCGCCGAGGTTGTTGTGAATGAATATAAAGGCAAGCTGCCGAGTGATCCGGCCATGTTGGTGAAGTTGCCGGGTATTGGTGCATATACCGCGGGCGCCGTGTGCGCATTCGCATTCAATAAGCCGGTCGTGTTCATTGACACAAATGTGCGTCGGGTCTTTATTTATCATTTTTTTAATAACAAGGAGGGTGTGACCGATGCGGAGTTGGTCCCGCTTGTTGAAGATACGCTCGACAAGGAAAATGCGCGGGAGTGGTATTCGGCACTTATGGATTACGGCTCCATGCTTGGCTCAAAGGAAGAAAATGCAAACAAGCGGAGCGCGCACTATGTAAGGCAGTCGAAGTTTGAAGGTTCGTTGCGGCAGGTGCGGGGGAAGATCGTAAAACATGTCACAAGTAGCATGCGACAAGTTACAAGAAAGGAGCTGCAAAAGGCGTTGTGGGAAACAGAGGGGCGGATAGATTTGGCTATCGCGGGGCTTCAAAAAGATGGGATCATGAGCGTGCGGGGGCGGATGGTTAGTATTAAAGCGTGATATGGACTTGCAGGGGAAACGAGCACTTATGCGGCATCAGAAGGAGGGCTCTTTTTATCCTTCTTCAACCGCATAAGTGCTCGTTTTTAATATGCGCGAGTTTTTGGTAGGCAATAAGTAGATAGGTATGATATAAATACTCTATGCGTATAGGAATAGACATCGACGAAATATTAGCAGCATCGCTGGATGCGATGCTGGATTTTCATAATGGCACATATGGCACCAACCTGAAACAGGGCGATATTTTTAGCTATAAACTGTGGGAAGTGTGGGGCGGATCAGAAGAGGAGGCAGCACAAAAATGGCATGACTTTTATGAAACGGATCATTTTGCTGGCGTGTGCCCCATAGCGGGAGCGTTCGCTGCGATGACGGTTCTAAAAGAACGAGGGCACGAATTATTTGCCATCACCGCGCGTCCGCACCATATAGCAAAAAAGACCGAGGATTGGCTCGATGAACATTTTCCTGCCGTATTTTCGGGAGTGCGTTTTGCCAATACCTATGGATTGAATGGAAGTAAACACAAAAAATCCGATCTATGTATCGAGTTGGGCATCGCGACGCTTGTCGAAGACGATCCTCGGCATGCGACGGATTGCGCAAGTAGGGGGGGTCAGCGTCATTCTACTTAGTTATCCATGGAACAAAGACCTTTCCGCAGACAATGTATTCCGTGCGCTTTCTTGGGATGATGTGATCCGATTGGTTTCGTGATTTGTATGAATGAGCGACATTCGATGTCACTCATATTTGGGTATGGTATAATTGGTCTATGGATTTGATTCTTTTGCAGGAGCGGAAAAGTAAGGCGGCGAAGATCGTAAAAAGGCTGAAAGAACTTTTCCCGGATACTACGATCGCACTTAATTATTCGAATAATTGGGAGCTGTTGGTGGCGGTTATTTTGTCTGCGCAGTGCACTGATAAAAAGGTGAACGAGGTCACAACGAAGTTGTTCAAGAAATATCGGAAGTTGGACGATTATGTGCATGCCGACCCGAAGGAATTCGAATCGGATATTCATTCGACCGGGTTTTATCATAACAAAACAAATAACATTCTTGCTGCGGCGAAAATGGTAAAGGAAGTATTCAAAGGGAGGGTGCCGAAAACGATGGAGGAATTGTTGCAGATCCCGGGTGTGGCACGCAAAACGGCCAATGTCGTACTGGGGACTGCCTATGGCGTGGCCGAGGGTATTGCCGTTGATACGCATGTTATACGCCTTGCCAATCTGCTCGGACTGACCGATCATAAAGACCCGATAAAGATCGAACGCGACCTGATGGATATATTGCCAAGGGAAGAGTGGATCGGGTTTACCTATCGATTCATCGATTATGGAAGGAAATATTGCCCCGCGCGACCGCACGACCATGCGGCGTGCCCACTGAGTAATATAGCCGAGAGATCCTGAATCCGCCGGCTGGCGGATCAGGATGACAGTGCTATACTAAGGTAGTAGATAGAGTTTTATAATTTAAAGTAAGTAACGGGGGGGGAAAAAAAGTTCTTCATCCTTGTTGTATTTGCAGGTATACTATAAACAGTATTCATCGTAACCATATATAACCATGAAAGAAAAATATATTTTTAGCGGTATTTTGATCGTTGCGATACTTGTAATCGGTGTCATAGGGTATCGTTCCTTTTATCGGGGCGGAGAAGCACCCTTGTACGGTGGCTCTCGGGAAGTGTCAGCTACTCCAATGCAAGCGGATGGGCCCGTTTCCGTGCCTGCTGTAGTTGCTCCGACGACACAGCCGGGCACTCCTCCAGCTAAAGCACAACCGATCGTGCGGTATACTCCTGCGGGATTTTCTCCTGCTCCGCTTGTCGTTTCGGCGGGAGATATGGTCGTATTTAGAAATGAAAGCACGGCAGATATGTGGGTTGCATCGGCACCACATCCGGTTCATACCGATTATCCGGGGTTTGACGCCATGCGCCCATACGCGCAAGGGGAATCGTATTCTTTTATATTTACTCGCGTCGGTACGTGGAAATATCATAACCACCTGAATCCTACCCATTATGGATCCATCGTGGTTGCGGAATAGCGTAACCGATAACGGGGTGCGGGGGGATGGGGGTATAAAGTATAAGGTATGCGGTATGGGAGGGGGAAGTGTCATCCTGAACTCGTTTCAGGATCTTGTGAGAAAGAAACGAGATTCCGAAACAAGTTTGGAATGACAATGCGAGGGGATGACCGATAACTAATAACTGATAACCTATAACGGAATACTAAAAAACAGTTGCTCTGCGGCAACTGTTTTTGGTGCTTGACCCATCTATTACGATAAAAATTTTTACGGGGTATAATGAACATATGAAGACGTTTATCGATAACCTCTTGGGTCGAGTGACCATGTATCGGCTCATGCTCTATTACCTTGGTGCACTTCTTTTCGGCGCCATTGGATGTTCCATGGCAGGATTGATCCCTTATGCTGCCTGCGATATTGCAGGAACCGCCGTTCTGCTTTGCGTATTCAGCTACATATTCAACTGGTTTTTTGCCACCCTGTTTCGGGCAAGGCAAAATCCTGAATCGCAGTTTATTACCGCATTCATTCTTGCTCTTATCATGAGGCCGGTTTCTGTTGTATCGGGAGGGGTGCTTATATTGTTCGTTGCGGCGTTCGTTGCCATGGGTGCAAAATATTTGCTTGCCTATAAAAAAATGCATGTGTTCAACCCTGCCGCCGTGGGTACGCTTGCCGCTGCGCTTATTTTTGGCTATGGCTCGAGCTGGTGGGTCGGCTCTGTCTATATGGCCCCCGTCATTATCATCGGCGGTTTGTTGGTAGCCTACAAAATACAGCGACTTGGGATGGTCGCAGCATTTATGGGCGTGTTCATCGCTTCGGTGGCGTTGGTGATGGGTGCTGCGTGGAGGTCCTTTGACGTTGCCTTGAATACGCTGGCGCATCCATGGATGTTTGCTCCCGCGTTGTTCTTTGCATTTGTCATGCTGGTGGAGCCGCTCACCAGTCCGCAAAAAAGAAACGTGCAATATTATTATGCCGCATTGGTCGGGGTCCTTGCCGTTGCATATGGATATTTCGACGGCACTGCGCCGCATGTATTTGAGCTCGCGCTTCTTTCGGGCAATGTATTCAATCGCGCGTTTTATTTTGATCCGCGCGTGGTGCTTACATTACGCAAACGGGAAGACGTGGCCAACAACACTACGAGCTTTTGGTTTGAGCCATCGCACCCTATTTCTTTTGTGCCGGGGCAATTTATGGAGTGGGAACTCCCGCATCGCCATCCCGACGATCGGGGCGTACGCAGATTTTTTACCATCTGTTCTTCTCCGACCGAGCAACGGGTCATGCTGGCGACTAAGTTCTCGGAACCTTCGAGCACATTCAAAACAACATTGCGGGCAATGAAGGAGCAGGACAAGATCGTTGCTATGCATGTAGCAGGTGAATTTACCCTGCCGAACGATGACGGAACAACGCCGTGCGTGTTCATCGCGGGCGGAATAGGCGTTACGCCGTTTCGCAGTATGGTCCAATATATGCTCGATAAAAAACTATCGCGACCCATTACGCTGCTGTATTCCAATAAGACGGCTTCCGATATCGCATTCAAGCCTATCTTTGACGAGGCCGCGCTTACTGGTTGGCTTAAGCCTGTTTATACCGTGATCGAAACGGCTCCGTACGGGTGGAAGGGAAGAGTCGGCTACATTACGGCGGATATGATCAAGGAAGAAGTACCGGAATATATGAATAATCTTTTCTATGTTTCCGGGCCACAGCCTATGGTCGCCGCATTTCAAAAAATGCTCGGCGACATGGGCGTTCCGAGTGATCGCATAAAGACCGACTTTTTCCCGGGGTATGCGGAAACGCATCAGCAGGCATAGTAGCAAATGGCTGTGTGGCATCAGGAGGAGGGCTCTCTTTATCCTCCTTCAACCGCACAGCTATTTGCTGGGCGTATTGTTATGCAATTTCTCCCACACTATATGGATACGCATCAGGCTTAGTCTCGAGTATTGTCATTCCTGCGAAAGCAGGAATCTGCGCGGCATATGTACATGCAGATTCCGTGTCAAGCACGGAATGACAATACAAAGCGTCGGGATGACAAAAATATCATGTATATGAAAATAAAAAAAGGACTATGGTTTTCAATTTTGTTCGTTGGGGCGGCGATACTGTCTGTTGGCGTGTTTGTGCTTCATCCCGGATTTTTTCTTATGCGGAAAAAAATCGGCAACATTGTTACATTCCCCGATAGTCATATAAGCGTTTCTGTCGAGGTCGCCGATGAGCCCTACTCGTTGAGCAAGGGGCTTATGTTTCGCGAATCGCTTGCGGACGGTAGCGGTATGTTGTTCGTGTTTCCCGATGAAAAGCCGAGGGCGTTTTGGATGAAGAATACGCTTATTCCGCTGGACATGCTATTTATTTCCGCCGACAAGCGGGTCGTTTCCATACAAAAAAATGTAATGCCATGCGTAACCACGACATGCGCTTCTTATGCATCGGAAGGTGCTGCCATGTATGTGCTTGAGGTCAACGCGGGGTTTACGGATCGGTATGGCATTACACAAGGGGATTTGGTTGGATTTGAAATTTAAGCAAAAATAGTTTAAGAATAAGGGATATTTTAAGAGCAAGAAATCGGAGTCGGGAATCAAGAGCATCATCCCTTTATTCGTGATTCATATTTCATGATTCGTGCAAATTATGGCAGGACATTCCCATGCGGCGAACGTAAAACATAAAAAGGCGGCGAATGACAAAAAGCGGGGGAAGATATTCTCCAAGCTTATTAAGGCTATATCCATAGCGGCGCGCGATGAATCGAATCCGCAATTCAATCCGCGTTTGCGCACGGCCATCGATACGGCGGTGGAAAATCAGGTGCCGAAGGAAAACATCGAACGGGCGATCAAAAAGGCATCCGAGCCGGGAGAGGAGCTTGAAGAATTGACCATGGAGGCGTATGGGCCCGAAGGTTCCGCGCTGATCATCGCGGCCATCACCGATAATCGAAATCGTACCGTAAGCGAAGTGAAGTTGATCTTGAAAAAACAGGATGCAAAATGGGCCGATCCCGGAAGTGTGTTGTGGGCGTTCGACCATGACAACGAGGGCGGATGGCAGGCAAAGTTTCCGCAGGCGATCACCGAAGACGGAAAACAAAAGCTCGAAGCGCTTATTGAAGCGCTGGACGATCAAGACGATGTCGATGATATATATGTGAATGCGGGGCTGTAAAAGAATAAGTTTTTTCTCGGCTGTCATTCCTGTGAAAACAGGAATCTATGACGATATAGATTCCGGCTCGTAGGCCGGAATGACGGCAGGGAGTTGCGCTGATCTATAAACTAAAATATCCTTATGAAAATCCTCGGCATTGATCCCGGAACGACACGCATCGGATATGGACTTATTGAATCAAAGGGAAGCACCATAACATTGCTTGATAGCGGATTGCTTAAGATCGCATCGATCGATACGCACGACCGGTTGGTTGACCTTGCTGATGCCTATACGGAGCTGTTGCAAAGAGAACAGCCCGAGCTGATTGCATTTGAAAAGCTGTTCTTTGCGAAAAACGTAACGACTGGGCTCGCTGTTGCGCAGGCGCGTGGCGTGTTGCTGTATCTTACCGCAAAAGCAGGCATACCGTTCCTCGAATTTTCCCCCACAGAGGTAAAGTCGCAAATAGCAGGACATGGATCCGCAGACAAGCAGGCGGTTGCTACTATGGTAAAGCGAATCGTGGGAGCCGCTTCCATAACGGGGCCTGATGATATTACTGATGCCATTGCCATCGCCATTGTTGCGGCAAATCATAGGAAGTTTGCTTGAGGAAAAATATTTGACAAAAAGTAATATTTAGTTCATTCTTTAGGTAGAAACTTTTACACACTAACATATAGACTTGGAGGTAGGAGAAATGAAAACGATCAACGGATTGTTGTTTGGGGCGATGTTTTTGATTTCCGTGCTTGCCGGCTTTGCCGAAGCAAGCGAGGAAGTGAATTCCGATGCGGACTGGCATATTCTGCCGGCTCTGGTTGCTCCCGTGGAGTTTTTCCAGGAGGAGTCGAGCATCGTGCGGGAGGCTGTAACATCTACATGGGTGTTCGGCTTGCCGATGGTGCGAGAGATACGGACTGTTACGACTACGACCCCCGTGCAAAACGGGGAGCGGCTGACCCCAAAGATTGTCAAGGGCAAGCCCGTGCGAGAGGTATCGTGGGCCATGACCATTGCCATGGCTGCGGTCTTTGTCGGGCTGGCGTCGGTGAAGAGGAAAAGCCAGAGAAACGGCACAGGCGCAGTGGAATTGTTCTCCTCTCATGTGGCGATCGTGGAGGCTATCGTCGGTCTCGTTATGGCAAGTATCTTTCCGAATGTATTTGCCGCTGCCATCTGCATATCCATCACTGCCATTATTTGTTTCTCCTCCGTCTTCTTTGAGCCTCTTGGGCGGAATATTGTCTTTATCGGTACTGTTACAACGGCGATGCCCTTTATTTATTCGGGACAGGGAGGCAGCTACCTGCTGTTCGTAACGGCGGCGATCGTTTGCATCCACGTGATAGCGGGGATGTTTAAGAAGATCCGCTTGCGCGGACTGTTCGCTTGGGCATGATCCAAGTAGGCCTATATTTGTGCACCCCCCGCTACGGCGGGGGTTTTTGTACCTCTGTTTTTGGCAAGTTGACAACTTTATCGCAACAAGTTATATTACCTATAGATTCCGCCTTGTGCGGATTTTCTATTTTATATAATAGTCGTATACTTAGAATAACCTACAGTCACAACCAATAACCTATAACCAATAACCTACAACGGGATACCCGTGTTGTGTTGATGACGCGCTGTAGCTGTAAGTTAAAATTTAATAAAAAATAAATATCCGCCTCCGCTGAAGACTTCGGCGAGGCAAAGAAATTACATATGTTGGATTTAAAATCACTCAATTACGCGATCAGGCAGATTTCGGAAGAAAAAGCACTTCCGGAAGAGCAGATATTGTCGGCCGTCGAATCGGCCATCGCCGCTGCATATAAAAAGGAATATTGCGGCAAGGGCGAGATCGTCCATGCAAAAATAGATACCGAGAGCGGTCAGTTTACCTTTTGGAAAACGAAAACGGTCGTAGACGAATCGACCGTACGCATTGTAGATGAAGAAGAAGAGCTTGCTGCCGCCGAGGCTGCAGCGGAAAAAGGCGCGGCTGTTGTCGAGCCGGTAGATGAAGAAGAATTGTTGCCGCGGTACAATCCGGACCGGCACATCATGATCGAGGAGGCTCGGGAAATAAAGAAAGATGCCGAGCTCGGCGACGAGCTTTCATTTTCGCTTGAAGAAAAGCAGGATTTTGGCCGTATCGCCGCACAGACCGCAAAACAGGTCGTTTTGCAAAAGATCCGCGAAGCCGAGCGTGATTCCGTGCGCAAGGAATATCAGGGCAAGGAGGGCGAGATCGTGAGCGGCCTCATTCAGCGCGTAGAGCGGGGGAATACGTTCATCGATTTGGGACGTGCCGTTGGCGTTATGTTCTATAACGAAGTCATCCGCGGCGAGCACTACAACATCGGCGATCGCATGCGGTTTTATGTTGTTGCGGTGCAGGACGAAGAAGGCAAGCGCCCGGGCATCATTTTATCCCGTTCGCACCCGAAATTCGTGGCAAAATTGTTCGAGATGGAAGTTCCCGAAATAGCAGAAGGATTGGTGGAAATTAAATCCATCGCCCGTGAACCGGGAAGCCGCACAAAAATGGCGGTCCATAGCACGGAAGAGGGTATTGATCCTATCGGCGCGTGCGTCGGCCAGCGCGGAACCCGCGTCATGACCGTTACCAACGAACTGGGTAATGAAAAAATAGACATCATTCAATGGCACGAAGATCCGGTTAAGTTCATCGCCGCCGCGCTTTCGCCGGCAAAGGTTACCCATGTGGAAGTGCGCGACCATCGCGAAGCAAAGGTGCTCGTACCGGAAGACCAATTGAGCTTGGCCATCGGCAAAGATGGGCAGAATGCACGCCTTGCGGCCCGGTTGACCGGGTGGAAGATCGACATTCGATCGCAGGCGCATCCGGAAGCGGAGCAAGAGGGTGGCGTGTTCGGACAGGTAGCAGATGAAAGTGCTGTGGATTTTGTGGAGGGAGAGCAGGCTCCGGTTGAATCGGCGGAGGAATAACTTTTTTATTATGCGGGAAGCCGTATGAAATTGTTCCCGTCAACCCGCTCGCGCCGTACACTTGCTTTGCAAGCGTACGGCTGCGCTTCCGTTTAGGTTTCCGGAAACAATTGCATGCGGCGGTTGCGCTATGATTATTGCATAACCTTTATTCATCTAATTTTATTTAATTGCTATGGATTTTGAAGCATTGGGTGTTGGTAAAAAAGCTCCCGAAATAGTTACCGTTGTGGTGGAGATCCCGAAAGGAAGCCACAACAAATATGAATACGACGAAGAATCGGGCGTGTTTAAACTTGATCGTGTGTTGTATTCCCCTATGCACTATCCGCTCGACTACGGATTCATTCCGCAGACCCGATCGGAGGACGGTGATCATCTTGATATGCTTATCATCGGCAGCGACGCGGTCTTTACCGGATGCGTTGTCGATGTGCGGCCGATCGGCGTCATGCGTATGATCGATGGCGGTGAATTGGATGCGAAGATCCTTGGCGTGCAGGCAAAGAATCCTCGCTTGAGCGCGATCAAGGATATTAGCGATGTAGAGACCCATAACCCGCACATGCTAAAGGAAATAGCCCATTTCTTTAAGGTATACAAGGACCTCGAAGGAAAGAGCACCGAGATCCAAGGCTGGGAAGGAAAGGATGCCGCAATCGCGGAGATCGTGAAGTCGCAGGAAGCGTACAAGAAATAATCGAGATACGAGATGCGAGGTTAGAGGTTAGTGTAATGCGGATGCAAAACATTTCATCTCTTATCTCTAATCTCTATTCTCTAATTCGTTATGAATTTAATTCCAACCGTAATTGAAAAAAGCTCCTATGGAGAGCGGGCATACGATATCTATTCCCGACTGTTGCGCGATCGCATCATAT
>Ga0208958_1000622_pt1 | contig 41758 bp, 44 predicted proteins | sample RifOxyB1_FD_184032 | JGI IMG/M metagenome (GOLD analysis project Ga0208958, IMG submission 184032) | Soil microbial communities from Rifle, Colorado - Rifle Oxygen_injection B1 (SPAdes) | ecosystem: Environmental > Terrestrial > Deep subsurface > Rock core/Sediment | place: Rifle, Colorado...
TATTCATATTGGAACAAGTGTTAAGATTTGTTAAAGTTTGACCTTTAATCTATCTTACCTTGTTCCATTTCGTTTAGTATACCCCACCTTAAGCTATTGACATTTTTCCCTGATATGCTAAGATGTAAATAGTACATGGGGATCATCGTGATCCTCAAGACACAACACATCTGTTCTAATAGTTATAATATTATAACTATTAGAAGAAAGGAGCCAACTATGGCCAGCCCCCCGGAACAGAAAATGCAAAGAACGAATAATCTGATTGTGAACGACACCACCAGCGACCGGCTCGGCGGCGACATGAACAACCGCCGGCGCACGACCACGGCCTGACCTCCTCCGGTGGCCGCCCGATTCTTTCCCAGAGTGCACCTGGTTGAAAGCAAGATCGGGTAAGTGTCCCATTTCTCGAGAATATTTGGGACACCCCCCTACTCATTTCGCAAATGCTTATGATGAGTAGGGGGTTCTTTTTTTGTAGACATATCTTCTGCCAGCCGTCATATACTAGAGGAGGGTTATAACAAAACAAAAACATGAGGAATAAGTTAATGTATGCCTTTTTGGGCCTAACAGTTTTGACAGCGGCCGTTTCTCTGGGTGTTTATTCTGTAGCCGATGCTCAAGTGAACCAAAAAGAAGAAATCACAAAGGAAGAATTCCTTGACTTCCAAAGACAGTGGTTTAACTACATGGATCAAAGAGGAATGAATCCGGGTGAAATGATGGGAGAGAACAGAATGAACGAAGAGGACTTCATGAATTTCCAGGAAGAAGCGTATGATCTTATGAGAAAATACGAGATTGATCCTACTGTAATGATGAAAAATTGCGCCTGTCAGGGAATGATGAGCTAATCAGGGGAAGGTAGCTTTTTTGTTTAGTTGGGATATAATGCCATTAATGGAACCGTTAGCTTCTAAGATAAGGCCCGAAGACTTGAAAGGATTTTTCGGCCAGGAACACCTGGTGGGAGAAGGAAAGCCTTTAAGCATTGCCATTAAAAATAAACACCTGTTTTCTTTTATACTCTGGGGGCCTCCGGGATCGGGAAAAACGACTCTGGCAAGAATATATGCAAGGAGCATAGATGCTAAGATTTACGAGCTTTCGGCTGTTTCTGCGGGGAAAGGCGATGTTAAAAAGATAATTTCCGAAGGAGGCCTTTTTTCTAAAATTCTTTTTTTAGACGAAATCCATAGGTTTAATAAGGCCCAACAGGATTTTCTTCTTCCTTATGTTGAAAGGGGAGATATAGCCCTAATCGGAGCAACTACCGAAAACCCGAGCTTTGAAGTGATTCCTGCTCTTCTTTCAAGATGCAGGGTTTTTACGCTGAATCCCATTTCTGACGAAGATATGAAGAAGATAATCAAGAGAACGGGATTCAAGACGGACAAAAACGCAGAAGACTGGCTAGTAAAGATGGCAGGAGGAGACGCAAGGCAGGCAATAACCACGCTTGAGAACGCCTATGAGCTTTATAAGAAGATAACAGTTGAGAATCTAAAGAATACTCTCCAATCCAGGTTTTTAAAGTATGATAAAAAAGGAGAAGAACATTATAATACAATATCTGCTTTTATAAAAAGTATGAGGGCCGGACAGGAGGATCCTGCTCTTTACTATTTGGCCAGAATGGTAGATTCGGGAGAAGATCCTAAATTCATAGCCAGGAGAATGGTCATATTTGCTTCTGAAGACATAGGCCTTGCCCAGCCGACGGCTCTGGTTGTTGCAAACGCTGTCTTTAGAGCTGTGGAAATCATAGGATTGCCCGAATGCGCAATAAACTTAGCGCACGGGGCGGCCTACTTGTCCCGATGCAAAAAAGACAGGAGTTCCTATAACGCATATCTTAAGGCGACAGAAGATGTCAGAAATTACGGCAATCTTCCTATCCCATTGAATTTAAGAAATCCTGAAACAAAGCTGATGAAAGAATTAGGGTACGGAAAAGGATATGAAAAGTACTCCAAAGATTCCTTTTTCCCGAAAGAGCTGAAAGACAGGAAGTACTTTACAAGCTAACTTTTATAATTCTTATTTTTGTTGTATATTAAAATAATGACGAAATGGTTTATTATCTTATTTATAGCGGTTTCTTGCCTTGCTTTTACCTATTATAAATTAAACAATGATAACATGTCTTATAATTCAGCAAAAGATCCAGAAGAACTCTTTGAAAAAATTAACCTGGAAACGACGCTTAAAGAAACTATTGATCTTTTAGGGAACGACTATATTGACGTAGGCAGCGGCCTTCATATTTTAATATATTCATATGACGATAACTATGCAATAGAGATCCGGGGAGGTTTTTTAGGCAGGATGGAAGACAAAATCCGATCAGCAACTTTAACAAAGGATGGCAAAGTTATCGATCAAATCGGAACCCTTAGCAAATAATGGCAAAGGCGTTTGAATGTGAAATAAGGTACAGTGTGGACGATATAGCAGAATTTAAGAAGAAACTGGAAAAGCTCAACGCAAAACATGTTTTTGATTATAAGTTTCAGGACTTTTACTTTAGGCCTGAATCAAAAGAATGGGATTATTTTAAAAAAAACTTAAGAATCAGGCATAAAGAAGGGCATTCAACAAGAATACTGTTTGACAAGATAGAAACCAAGTCTTTTAATGGATTAGAGTTCAAGAGGTCGGTATTTCCTGAAGGCAAACTCCTTATATATTCGGGCGAACTGGATTCTTGCAGGAATTTGCTTTTAGATCTGGGTTTCAAAGAGTGGCTGGTTATAAACAAAGAGCAGGGAGAGCTCTGGGAATTAGGAGATTTAAAGATTGCGTTGGAGAAGATAGAGGGATTAGGCTGGACATTTGAGATGGAATTTAAAGGGGAGGATCCTGAAAAAGCAGGCAAAGAGATAGAAAAAGCGGTAGAAAAGCTGGGTTTGGACAAGAACTGCCTTTGGTCTGATCCGATATCTGTTATTTACGCTAAAGCCAATAATTTAATATGAAAATCACAATTTGCGGAAGCAGCACTTTTATGGATAAAATGATCGAAATAAAGGCCAAGCTGTCAGAACTCGGCCACGAGCCGGTTGTCCACGAAGATTACGAAGATATGGTTGCAGGCAGAAGATCCGAACTTTTAAATTTAATTGGGACAGAGCATGCTGAAGCAAAGAGAAAATACGGGTATATCAAATGGTATCATAATGCTATAAAAAATAGCGATGCTGTGTTAATTTTAAACTACGATAAAAGAGGCATAAAAAACTATATTGGCGGGAATACTCTGATGGAGATGGGTTTTGCCCATGTGAATAACAAGAAGATATTTCTGCTAAACCCTCTTCCCGAAGAAGTATCGTACATAGATGAAATAAAAGCTATGACCGATGTTATATTAAACGGAGATTTAAGCAAAATTGCATAGGATATGGAAAATAACAAAGAAAACAGGCCGAAGGTGGGGGTAGGGGTTTGCATTCTAAAAGACGGCAAGGTTCTTTTAGGAAAAAGAAAGAATGCTTATGGAGAAGGATGCTGGTACTTTCCAGGCGGGCATCTGGAATTTAAAGAGTCTTGGGAGGATTGTGCTATCCGGGAGACAATGGAAGAAACGGGAATAAAGATAAAGAATCTACGTTTTGCCACAGTCACAAACGATATCTTTGAAAAATTAGGAAAGCATTATATTAGTATTTGCATGGTTGCCGATTATGAGTCGGGGGAAGTTAAATTTATAGAGCCTGAAAAGTGCGAGAAATGGAATTGGTTTGAATGGAGCAAAGAGGCTTTTCCGAAACCATTATCTATCGTGCAGCAGAATTTATTAAAACAAAACTTTAATCCGTTTAAATACTAATATGAAGCTGATGATTTGCGGAAGCATGCATTTCTCAAAAGAAATGCTTGAAGCAAAAGCAAAGATTGAAAAGCTGGGCCATAAGGTGAGGGTGCCTTCGGACGTGAAAGAATGCCTGGATAATCCTGATCTCAATATGGATTTAGAATATTGTATGAGGACTAATATAGACAAGCAGGATTTTGACCAAGTAGCTAAAAGCGACGGTATCGTAGTGCTTAATTACGACAAGAACGGAATAAAAGGATATATAGGGGGAGCAACTTTGATGGAGATAGGATTGGCGAGACACCTTAATAAAAAGATATTTCTTCTTCAGGATCCTCCTGACGAGAAAGAATTAAAATATGCTTTGGAGGTAAAGGTGGCCAGGCCCGTAATCCTAAACGGAGATCTGACTAGAATATCTTAATGTAAATTATATAAAAAAGTAATAGTATAAAAACATGTATATCGGGCTAATTATAGTATTTATAGGAATTTTGTTTCTGATGAAAAACTTGGGGTTGATTTCGGGGGATCTCTGGCCGGTTATCTGGCCTGTTCTGGTGATATTATTAGGAATCAGCATTTTAATCAAAGCAGTCAGAATTAATGCAAAGATAGGAACGGCCCGCCAAATATTTCATAGTTTTTGGAGAAGAAAATAATCCTCCCGGATTGCGAAGATACGTTCTGCCATGCTATTATGTTCGTATGGACATCAAAGAGATCACAAGCAAGAAAGTTTGGGAGGATTTTCTTTTAAAATGCGGAGAAAAAACCTTTCTTGACTCATGGAATTGGGGAGAGTTTCAAAGAAAGCAGGAGGACAAAGTTTTCAGGTTCGGTGTCTATAAAAAAGATCTCATAGCTGTTTTTTCTGCGGTAAAAATAATTGCCAAAAGAGGAGTTTTTCTCTTTGTCCCGCATGCCCCGAACTCATTGGAGAATGTTGATAAAAAAAAGCTTCTAGAAAAGATCACAGCCGAATTGAAAGAGCTTGGAAAAAAAGAAAAGGCCTGGTTTTTAAGAATAGCTCCTGTTTGGAGCAAGGAAACAGAAAAGATTTTTAAGGATTTAGGATTCAATCCTTCTCCCATCCATATCCACCCCGAAGTGACCTGGGAGCTGGATATATCAGATTCAGAAGAAAAGATCATATCGGGAATGAGAAAAACCACACGATATCTTGTAAAACAGGGAGAGAAGAACAAAGACATAGATATTTCGATGAGTTGCGATCTGAAAGATGTTGAATCTTTTTACAATCTCTTAAAAGAAACAGCGGGAAGGCACAAATTCGTTCCCTTTTCTTTAAACTATCTTATAGAACAGTTTTCTTGCTTTAACCCGGACGGTCAAATAGCTGTTTGGTTAGGGAAATACAAAGGAGAGATTATTTCTTCTGCTATTACCGTCTATTGGCAGGGCGGAGCATATTATCATCACGGCGCTTCCCTGCAGAAATATAACAGCAACAAAGTGCCTGCTTCTTATCTTTTGCAGTGGGAAGCCATAAAAGAAGCAAAAAGAAGAAATTGTTCTACCTATAACTTCTGGGGCATAGCTCCTGAAATAAAGTCAAAGGAAGATGCCGAAAAATCTTCTCATCCTTGGGCAGGCCTTTCTTTGTTCAAAATGGGATTTGGAGGAGAAAGAAAAGATTATGCCAAAACGCAGGATTTTCCTCTTTCGCCCCTTTACTATTTAACATCTTCTTTTGAAAAGATAAGGAAATCAAAAAGAAGACTATGAGATATAAAAAGAGATTTCGGGAAAAGAGGAGAATCCCTCTCCTTAAAAAAAAGTGGTTCTGGAGAGCTATTTTGCTCCTGATTCTCTTTTCCGGGATTTTTTATCTAGTATTCATATCTTCAGCTTTTGAAATAAAGGAAATTAAAATAGCGGGCATAGAGAGTTGCTCTGAAGCGCAAATTAAGGAAGCGATAAGAAGTGAAATAGAAGTTTCAAAGAATATATTTTTGATTGATATAGAGAAAGCAGTTTCTAACGCAAAAAGCTCTGTGCCAAAGATTTCAGGCCTTAAGGTAAAAAGAGTTCTCTTTAATACTATTTTAATTCAAACGGAAGAAAGGAAACCCATCTTTGTATTCCAAGGATTCTACATAGACAAAGAAGGAGTTGTCTTTGAAAAAGCGTCTTCTGCGCTTACAGAAATAAGAGCAGATTTTAAAACTGCTCCCGTTCTGGGATCAGAAGCAATCTCGCGCAATGATATTTCAAGAGCAGTGGAAATAAAAGACGAATTTGACAGGTTAAAAATAGAGCTCTCAGCCATATTCTTTCTGGACCAGAGAATTGAAGTAATTCCCAAGGGGAGCTGGAGAGTTTATTTCAAAAGGGAGGGCGACATCAAAAATGATTTAAAAAGGATTAGAATATTGCTTGAAGAAAAATACAGTCCCAAAGAAAGAGAAAACATAGAGTATATAGATTTGAGATTTGAGAAAATATATATTTCTCTAAAGAATCCAGCTGAAGAATAAAGCGTAAAAGAATTCAAGCATTTTAGAGAAAGTGAGTATTGCGACAACTCCCAAGGATAGAAAAAAGACAGTCTTTATTTTATTTTTAGCTTCTGATTTCATTATTCTATGGTATCTTTCTTTTAATAATTTTTCAATAGTTGACCTTTTTAAAAGGATTAATTATAATGACAATGCAAAATGACAGATAAAGAAGACTTAAAAAAAGAGCTTGAGGAGTGCCAGAAACTCAAAGAAGAGTATCTTTTGGGCTGGAAAAGGGAAAGGGCAGATTTTATTAACTTCAAAAAAGATGAAGCTTCCAGAATTGAGAGGGCGGTAGAAAGAACCGAAGAAGATATAATAGAAGAGCTTTTACCCGTCTTAGACAGCATTTATCTTGCAGAAGGAGTAAATCCGGAGGATCCCTGCCTTGAGGGAGTGGTTAAAATAAAAGAAATGGCGCTGAATTTCTTTAAGAAGGCCGGAGTAGAAGAAATAGAATGCTTAGGCAAAGAATTTGATCCTTATTGCCATGAGGCCGTTCAAATGGTAGATAAACCGGAAGAAAAGGATAAAATAATAGAAGTGATAAAAAGGGGATATGTATTTAACGGAAAGGTATTAAGGCCTGCAAAAGTAAAAGTAGCAAAATAATCTCTGGGTTTTGCTGAAAAAGCAAGCCCTAAAAACCATATGTCAAAAATACTTGGAATAGATTTGGGAACAACCTTTTCTGCGATGGCTGTAATGGAGGGGGGCGAGGCCAAAATCATAGAGAATAAAGAAGGCGCAAGGACTACCCCCTCCGTTGTCGCTGTTTCAAAGAACGGAGAAAGACTGGTTGGGATACCGGCGAGAAGACAGCAAATAACAAATCCTAGGAATACCATATATGCCGTTAAAAGACTTATTGGCAGAAGGTTTTCTGATCCTGAAGTTCAAAAAGACAGAACACTTCTTCCTTATGAGTTGAGAGAATCTTCTGACGGAGGAATTGAGATAAAACTTCAGGAAAAATGGCTGAAACCAGCTGAAATATCTGCAATGATTCTTCAGAAGATTAAACAAGACGCAGAAGCAAAGCTTGGAGAACCTATAACAGAAGCCATAATAACTTGCCCTGCTTATTTCGACGATTCCCAAAGAAAAGCCACTAAAATTGCAGGGGAAATAGCCGGCCTTAAAGTAGAAAGGGTTATAAACGAGCCGACGGCTGCCGCTTTGGCCTACGGCCTGAATGTCAAAAAAGGCCAGCAGATACTTGTTTATGATTTTGGCGGAGGAACATTTGATGTATCTATCCTGGATGTGACCGAAGAAACGATAAAGGTGATAGGGACAGGCGGAGACACTCATTTGGGAGGAGAGGATTTTGACCAGAGAATAATGGAGTGGGCGATAGAAGAATTCAAAAAAGATCAGGGGGTGGACCTGTCCAAAGACCAAATGGCCCTCCAAAGAATAAAAGAAGCTTCAGAAAAGGCAAAGATAGAGCTGTCAGGTTCAATGGAAACAGAGCTTAATCTGCCATTTATTACTTCTGATTCTTCGGGCCCCAAACATCTTTACCTTAAACTTACCAGGGCAAAACTTGAAGATCTGGTTTCTGACTATATCTCAAGATCAATAGAGCTTGTTAAAAATACACTCAAAGAAGCGAAAATGGATATTAAGGATATAGAAGAAGTGGTTTTGGTGGGAGGCCAGACCAGAATGCCTAAAATACAAGAACAAATCAGGGGTTTGTTTGGAAAAGAACCGAACAAGTCTATAAATCCTGATGAAGTAGTTGCTTTGGGAGCTGCCATACAGGGGGGAATATTAAAAGGCGATATGAAAGAAGTTCTTCTTCTGGATGTGACTCCTCTTTCTTTGGGCATAGAAACTTTAGGGGGCGTAAATACTGTGCTTATTCCGAAAAACACTACTGTTCCTACGGCGAAAACCCAGGTTTTTTCAACTGCGGCTGACAGCCAAACCTCGGTAGAAATTCATATTTTGCAGGGAGAGCGTCCTATGGCGCAGGATAATAAGACACTTGGAAGATTTATCTTGGACGGCATAGCGGCAGCCCCGAGGGGTCTGCCTCAAATTGAAGTCATATTTGACATAGACGCTAATGGCATTTTGAATGTTTCAGCAAAAGACAAAGCCACTTCCAAATCCCAGACTATAAGAATAGAGGGATCTATAGGAATGTCAGATGAAGAGATTGAAAGACTGAAAAGAGAAGCAGAGTCGCATGCTGAAGAAGATAAAAATAAGCGCGATCTTATAGAAGTCAGAAACATAGCAGATAACCTTATCTATACTTGGGAAAAAACGGAAAAAGATTCGGGATCCAAAATTTCAGAAGAAACAAAGAAAGAAGTAAAAGAAAAGGTGGATGAATTGAAAAAATCTAGAGAAAGTGATAATATAGAGGACATAAAAGCAAAAACAGAGCAGGCCTCGCAGTCAATCCAAAAAGCGGGAGCAGAGATTTATAAGCAGGAGCCCAAGAAAGACGAGGGGCCTGAAGAAGGCGAATACAAAGAGAAAAAATAATGAAAGACTACTATTCAATTTTAGGGGTTTCAAAAACAGCTTCTCCGGAAGAAATAAAAAAAGCGTATTATAAGCTGGCTCATAAGTATCATCCGGACAAAGGGGGAGACAAGGAGAAAATGAAAGAAATAAATGAGGCCTATCAGATTCTTTCCGACAGAGATAAAAGGAGCCAGTATGACAGATTTGGAACCGGCTCCGATAACCAGGACTGGGGAGGATTTAATTGGTCATGGGGGCGTACTCCCGGAGCTGATTCGGCGTTTGATTTTGAAGATCTTGAAGATATTTTTTCAGGAGCTTTTGGATTTGGATCAAGAGGGACCAAAAAGAAAGATCTTAAGAGAGGGAATAATATAAAGATTGATTTTGAGATTTCTTTGGACCAAACGCTGAACAATATAGAAAAAGAAATTGTCCTTAAGAAGTTTGTTGTTTGTTCAAGATGTGCAGGAAAAGGGTCAGAGCCCGGGACAAAATCGAATGAATGTCCTACCTGCGGAGGCACTGGAGAAGTTCAGGAGGTAAAGAAAACATTCTTAGGATCTTTTACTAGCTGGACTGTCTGTCCTAACTGCCAAGGAGAAGGGCAAAAACCTGAAAGTCCCTGCAATGTCTGCAAGGGAGAGGGAAGGGTAAGGGGAGAAGAAACGGTCAAGATAAACATACCCGCGGGAGTAGATTCAAACCAGGTGATTAAGGTGATGGGAGCCGGAGAATCCGGAAGGAGAGGGGCAAGGTCCGGTGACTTATTCATCCGGATATTTATAAAACCCCATCCTTTATTTGAGAGGAGGGGAGATGATCTGTTTACAGAGGCCTTGATTTCTTTTAGTCAAGCTGTTTTGGGAGATGAAGTTGAAATTGAATCTTTAGAGAAGACTAAGCTTTTGTTGAAGGTTCCTGCCGGGACCGAATCTGGCAAAGTATTGAAGATAACAGGCAAAGGGATTCCTCATTTTTCTGGTTTTGGAAAAGGAAGTCTTTATGTTAGACTGGTGATTACTACCCCCAATAGATTGACAAAAGTTCAAAAAGAGCTATTAAAGAAGCTAAGAGAAGCTGGTTTATAAATAATTTTCAATTTATAATTTTCAATTTTTATTGAATTTTCAATGATTTAATTTTCAATTGATTAAAAACTAGAAATTAGAAATTAAAAATTCCGCGAAGCGGTTATCCGCCCTCATAGCTTCAGCCAAAGGCTGATCCGCCTCTGGCGGACAATGGTAATTAGTAACGGACAGTACGCTTAATTCGCGATTATGCCCTCATAGCTCAATGGTAGAGCAGCTCCCTTTTAAGGAGAAGGTTGTAGGTTCGAGTCCTACTGAGGGCACATAATACCGAAAATATCTTTTGATATTTTGGATATGTTAAGTTTTCAGGGTGGCGAGAATCTACGCCCCTCAGGCCTTCGGGCAACTCTTCGAGTCCTCCGCGAGGCACAACGTAATAAGTGTTCAACGCCTCTAATTCTAATTAAAAGCAGAGCATCGTAAAGAAATAGAACAACAAAAAAGGACGATTTTCATCGTCCTGAAGGGTTCCGTTTATCGGACTACACCCAGCCATCCTCCTCGTCTATTCTCCTTCTTTCCTCCTCTCTCATCTCTTCCAAAAACGTTTGGGCCTCCTCCAGATCGTCCGGGTGCACATACACAGTATATCTTACTTGCCACGAGAAAGCACCCTCCGCCGGACCTGTCACATGGAATTTACTTTCGACGGGAAGCTGGTCTTGGAACCATGCACAGGACTCTTCGTCTATGAAGGTATCGAGTTTTGCTGTCATCTCGTCTGGGTCACGTTCCATGTTTGACTCCTTCGTGGCTAAGCCACAAAACGTTCAAGGTGCTGTCCAATTTCAATCTATCCCCATGTTATCATATTACGACATAAATGTCAATACATGTCCAGCGAAATTGACCTTAGGCTATATTTGCGGTAGCATAGTTAATAAAGCCAAACGTTTTTATTTCCTGCTTGAATTTATTCCAATCAAAGGTTCTAAAAGCGTTCAGTAGCTGAAACATTTGCTTATTGCACATTGTATTTTAGGGAGCAGAACATGACACGGCAGGAAATTGAAGAGCATTTAAGAACGTATTTGAAGACCGAACAGGGTGTAAATGAAGCAGTAACAGAGAAAACGCTACTGTCGGATCTTCTTGATTCGCTGAGCGTAATAGAAACGATTACGGATTTGGAGGACAGATTTGGGATTGATATTTCCGATGAAAAGATGGCGGAAATCAAAACCGTCGGGCAGGCAATTGATTATCTCTATTTGTTGCTAAACCCGGAATAACAAGAGACTTTATAAGGGCTTGTTGGACACAACGGCCCTTTCTTTTTGCTTTGTTTATGCTAAATTTATAGCGAGGGCCCATAGTAAATCGGCATTACGCATCCATGGCATGGATGAGGGCCGGGTTCAATTCCCGGTGGGTCCACCAATCTTTATTTCTCATTCCCCGTAGAAATTAGACAAACTATTGACTTTTGTGTTTTAATATAGTAAAATACTTTTAGTACGCTATACAAATTAACCGAGTTGATTCCAGGAGGTCTTAAGATGGTCATTGCAGATTTAACGATTTTTCCGGTTGGCGCAGGCGAAGGTTTGGCTCTTGAAGTAGCCAAAGTGGTGAAGGTAATTAAGGGAAGCGGTTTGAAGCATTTAGTAGGTTCGATGGGAACATCGGTGGAGGGAGAATGGGACGAGATAATGACCCTGATAACACAATGCAGGGCTAGTCTTCGTGGCACTCATCGCGTGTACTATGTTATCAAAATCGATGAGAGGGATGATCCCGAGCATAGTATGGAACACAAAATATCTGCGGTAAGCAGATAGTCAACAGCTCTTCAGCGACTAGGGATACCTAGTCGCTTTTACTTTATAAGCTATTGACTTTTGTGTTTTGGTATAGCAAGATATTTTTAGTACGCTATAAATCAAAGCAATAGATTTCCAGGAGAACAGAGATGGAAAAGGCAAGAAAAGCTGTTGTGTGGACGGTAGGAAATTCATGGTGGATTCTCTTTCTCATCGCCTTGGCGTTCGGCTGGGACAGGATTTGGACCTGGTCTTCGCCAGCCGATGCCATTGTGAAGCCGTGGTATCCGGCGAAATACACCATCGCTAACATCGTGGAGGGGAAGTATACCTCGATTGGGGAAGTGTCTCTCAGTGGAACAGCGGTATACGTTTCATCTGCTGAGGAGTATCGGGAGAACTTCAAGAGTGCCGATCATAGCGTTATTCAGCAAAAGGACGGTACCCGGTATTTTCTCTGCAAGATTGGCGACAAGACCTATGTCTTGAGAGAGTGGAGAAAGCTTCGAGGCATTCGCACTCAGAGTGTCATCAACATGGATGCATCCTCTGGATCGGTTTGGTTACATTTTTCGCGGAGTTATTTCCCTGTTATTGGCTTCGGATTTATATGGACGATTCTCTGCGGTTGCTTTCTTCTATCCGACGAGGCGAGGAGGAAAACGGAAGAATGGAGCCGGAGGCTTGAGCAAAGATGGATTTTCGCGTAGAAGGCGTTCCCTCGTTCATGGAGGCACCAGTGAAATAACTGGTGCCTTTTCTTTTTATTGCTCGAGGAATCTTAATCGAAAGTAAGCTAAGCGTACTTTTCCACAGGGTTAATCTTTCTGTCATCTATTTTTGTGATATAATCATATAATTTACTAATAAAGGTCGTAAAAAGGGCCCATTTTGAATAGAAATGGGATAACTCAAATAAAATATGATTATAACAGACTGGTTTGAAACAACAGTAGCAGCTCTTCAGGGAGTTTGGCAGAACTTTATCGGCTTCATCCCCGATCTTATAGGGGCAATAATTATTTTCCTAATTGGCTGGGTAATAGCAGTTGCAATCGGGAAATTAGTCGCCGAAGTTCTTAAAAAACTCCAATTTGATAAGATCTTTGAAAAAGGCGCGTGGAAAACAGCGTTGCAGAAAGCTGATATTGACGTTCATGCTTCAGCTTTTATCGGAGCTATTTTCAAATGGATCTTGATAATCGTTTTCCTTATAGCCGCCATACAGGTATTGGGATTCAGCCAGCTAGGAAGCTTTTTCACAGCTGTCCTTAATTATCTGCCCAATGTCATAGTTGCTGCATTCATCTTCGTGGTTGCGGTAATTATCGCAGACATTCTTGAGAAGGTTGTAAGGGCAAGCGTTGAGAGCTTTAAGGTAGGATATGGCCATGTTGTCGGGATAATCGTGAAATGGTCCATATGGATATTTGCCATATTGGCAATACTTGATCAGTTGAAAATAGAGGCTGCGGATTGGCTTGTTCAGATGGTTCAGATTGTGTTTATAGGAATTGTTGTTATGGCTGCTCTTGCCTTCGGTCTTGGAGGAAGAGATATAGCCAGAGATATATTGCAAGAAGCTAGAAATAAGATGAGGAAATAGCTTTTTAGGAAAAACCAGGAACCCCGCCCAGGCGGGGTTTTTGGTTGCTATTGACATTGGCTTTGCTTTTGCTAAAATGCATTTATAAAAATCGCAATGCAGAGAGCGATAATCAAAGAAGATAAAAAGAAAAGGAAAGCAGATTGATTTCTGGATTTTGTTAGTTCAGAAATCGCTTTCCTGAAAGCGATTTTTTAGTTCTTTGACAATTGAATATGGTTGCAATTATTAATTGTTAGCCAATTTTGTCTTTAGTCACAGATAAATAGTAATTTTAAGGGCAGGTGGAGGATGCCTTGGGATATTGAGGCGATGAAGGGCGTGGCGTGACTGCGATAAGCCTCGGGGAGGTGTCTAGCAACCTTTGATCCGAGGATTTCCGAATGGGGAAACCCAATGTGGCAAACCCGCATTACTCCGATGCAAATCGGAGAGCGAACCCGCCGAAGTGAAACATCTCAGTAAGCGGAGGAAAAGAAAAATAATTTTCATTCCCTTAGTAGCGGCGAGCGAAGAGGGAGAAGCTCAAACTCCATATTTATATGGAGGGTTGTAAGAAGATTGCTTCAGGGAAACCTGAAAAGAGAATAAGGAGTTAGAAGAACAGCCCTGGAAAGGGCGGCCATAGAAGGTAATAGCCCTGTATTTTAAAACTTCTTAGACCCTTGCAGTCTCTCTTGAGTATCTCGGGAAAAGATAGCCCCGAGAGAAACAGGCCGTACTAATCGGCCAAAGCTAAATACTCAATATCACCGATAGCGAACTAGTACCGTGAGGGAAAGGTGAAAAGCAGGGGGGCGACCCCGGTGAAACAGAATCTGAAACCATTTTGCCCACAAGGAGTCAGAGCCCCGCTTCGGCGGGGTGATGGCGTGCCTATTGAAGAATGAGCCAACGACTTGTATTACATAGCTTGTCTAAGTCCTTACGGGACGGAGACTCAGGGAAACCAAGTGTTAAAAGCGCGAATTTGCTATGTGGTACAGACCCGAAGCCAAGCGAGCTTGCCATGGCCAGGATGAACTCCGATGAAAATTGGAGGGAGGTCCGAACTCGTGAGCTGTGCAATACTCTGGGATGAGCTGTGGTAAGTAGTGAAAAGCTAATCGAGCTTGGTAATAGCTGGTTCTCTCCGAAATAGCTTTAGGGCTAGCCTTTGTTTTATCTCTCCGGAGGTAGAGCACTGAATGGGATTTCTTGGGCTTTGCCCGGATCTCCCAATCAAACTCCGAATGCCGGAGAGTTTTGGCAGAGAGTTAGACTGTGGGGGCTAAGCTCCATGGTCGAAAGGGAAAGAGCCCAGATCTTAATCTAAGGTCCCTAAACTAAGTTAAGTGTGCTTAAGGATGTGAAATTCCACTGATAGCTAGGAGGTTAGCTTAGAAGCAGCTATCCTTTAAAAAGTGCGTAATAGCTTACTAGCTAAGGAGTCTCGCGCCGAAGATTTACGGGACTAAACTTAGTACCGAAGATAAGATTCTGCATATGATTCGTCATGTGCAGGAGGTAGGAGAGCATTCTGTTGGCGCTGAAGCCCCGTTGTGAAGCGGGGTGGAGCCTACAGAAGAGAGAATGTTGGCATGAGTAACCACAAGTCCGATTAAAACTCGGACCACCGAAAACCCGAGGTTTCCTTGGCAATGACAATCATCCAAGGGTTAGGCGGCCCTAATCCGTTCGCTGAAAAGTGGGCGGAGATGGACAGCCGGTTAATATTCCGGCCCTTCCATTTATTCTAAGCAGTGACGCAGTTGCGTAGTTCAGAGGGATTATTGGATTTCCTCACTCCCGTTTCGGCGGGGGGTTCTGAACGAAGCGATTGCCCAGAAAAGCTGCAAGGTTATGTAAATGGAATCCGTACTTAAACCGACACAGGTGGGTTGGTGTAAGAGCACTAAGGTGAACGAGTGAAAGCTCCTGAAGGAACTCGGCAAATCAGCAGGCGTAACTTCGGAATATGCCTTTCCTCCTTCAAAAGGAGGACGCAGCTAAAGAACCCCTAGCGGCTGTTTATCAAAAACACAGGTCCCTGCTAAACTCGTAAGAGGATGTATAGGGGCTGAGGCCTGACCAGTGCTGGAACGTTAACCCTGCCGGTTATTTCACTTCGGTGGAATAGCTGAGCGGGCGAAGCGCCAGTGAACGTCGGCGATAACTATAATCGTCCAAAGGTAGCGTAATCTCTTGCCAGGTAAGAAATTGCCTGTCTAGAAAGTGATTTCTAGTATGCATTCGGCTAATAACGGTGAAGCCCGGTTATTCTATGCTATAATAGAGTAATGGGTAATACCGTGGGAAGTCTTAGTGACCCCGTAACGACTTTAGCTAATATAAGCTAGGATGGCAGCGTAGAAACTGCCATAATATGCCGACTCTTAAATGGATCTAGAATCGTATATAAGCGGATACGTTGACGGAGAAGGAATATTCTAGAATCGTATAAGATGAAGATATAGTCTATGCCATTAGAAATAATGGATAAAACATGAAGTTCTGGCCCGCATGAAAGGCTTAACGACTGGGGGACTGTCTCCAGGAGTTGCTCGGTGAAAATACAATAAGCGTGAAGACGCGCTTTACCTGTGGCTAGACGGAAAGACCCCAGGAGCTTTACTGTAGCTTGGCATTGGGTTCTGATTTTGGATGCGTAGCGTAGGTGGGAGGCTTTGAAATTCTGCTTTCGGGCGGAATGGAGCCGCCAATGAAACACCACTCTTCCAGTGTCATTATTCTAACTGTCGTTAAATCGGCAAGACAGTGTCAGGTGGGCAGTTTAAGTGGGGCACTTTTCTCCTAAAAAGTAATGGAGAAGTTTAAAGGTCAGCTAGCTCCGGATGGAAATCGGAGTGGTCGTGTAAAGGCATAAGCTGGCTTTACTGCAAGAGGGATATCTCGCGCAGTTGGGAAACCAGAACTTAGTGAACCGACGAATTTTCATAGAAAATTCGGAGATCAGCAGATAAAAGTTACCCTGGGGATAACAGGCTAGTAGAGCCCGCGAGTCCATATCAACGGCTCTGTTCGGCACCTCGATAAGTTAGCCGATGTCGAGAATAAACTGGCTCATAACGGTGGAGGCCATATGCACAAACCCAGCAAAATGTTAAAATGCATGTAGTGTATGGTTAATACCGTGGGAAGTTATAAGGTCAATTTTTGGACTTCTATCAAAAATTCTTTGTTTCTTACACAAGAACAACGAGAAATCGTGATAGGATCTTTGCTTGGAGACGGAACAATGCGAATTGGGAAGTCGGCCAAGAATGCAAATCTGAAAATTGAACATGGCTTAAAGCAAAAAGAATATGTTTTTTGGAAATACAATTTTCTAAAAAATTGGGTATATACAGAACCTAAATTAAGTTATAGGTTTAACGATTGTCATGAAAAATATCAGAAATCCTGGTGGTTTAGAACGATCAGGCATCCAATTTTAACTGAAATTTGTAAAGAATTCTATAAAGGGAGGGAATCCTTGGATAGAAAAAAGATAATTCCCAAAAACATAAAAAGAGATCTAAGTCCATTAGCGCTATCTGTTTGGATTATGGACGACGGGTCGCACTCAAGAGGAAGAATAGATATAAGCACTTATTGTTTCTCTCTTGAAGAAATAATCTTTTTGCAAGGTTGTTTTAAGGAAATTTATGATATAAAAATAAATTTCTTTAAAGACAGAGATAAGGGTTACAGAATGTATTGTAATTTGTTTGACACTAAAAAATTGATATCTGTAATAAAACCCTATATCATACCTTCTATGTCCTATAAAATAGGCTTATAACCCCGTAACGACTGGATCTTCAGTTTTTTTAAGAGACTGAAGTGAAGATAGCAGATATTTAACTGCTATAACACGCCAGTATCTGTGCACAGGCACATAGATAAATGTATAGTCTAACCTATTAGCAATAATAGAATGTAGTGGTCGGCTCAGCACATCCTGGGGGTGGAGCAGCTCCCAAGGGTTTGGCTGTTCGCCAATTAAAGTGTTACGTGAGCTGGGTTCAAACCGTCAACCAAAACTTGTTGCTGTTAGCAAGTTTGGCGGCCTTCGATGGCAACATCGGAGTGAAAAAATCGACTCATATCGGTGAAGCCCGACTGTACTTTTACAACCTGAGTACAAGGGTAATACCGAGGGAAGTCCGCTCAAGGCGGACCCCGTAGAGACTTATAGTAAACTATAGATGGATAAAAATTCCATAATTACGTCGATTACCCATTTTATGGGTAGTGGTATAGTCCATACACTTAGTGATAAGTGAAGTATATGCGTGAGACAGGTTGGTCCCTATCTACCACAGGCGCAGAATCTTGAGGGAATTTGACCATAGTACGAGAGGACCTGGTTGAACTGACCTCTGGTGTACCAGCTGTTCTGCCAAGAGCATTGCTGGGTAGCTAAGTCAGGCAGGGATAAGCGCTGAAAGCATCTAAGCGCGAAACCCATCCCAAGATTAGGATTCATAGATTCCTCGGAGATGACGAGGCGATAGGCTGCAAGTGTAAGCCCGGTGACGGGTTAAGCTGAGCAGTACTAATAAATCATCAATTATTTTCTTGACTTTAGACAAAATTTTGGCTAACAATTAATGACTGTAACCAATTGCGTTTTTCGGTGGCGATTATTCTGGACTTGCCCCACCTGTTCCCATTCCGAACACAGAAGTGAAATAGTCCAAGGCCGATGATAGTGGTTTTACCGCGAAAGTAGGTAGTCGCCACCCAAGAACGCAATTACAATCCCCCTTAAAAAGGGGGTTTTGATTTGATTTGCTTTTATTTTTTGATAAAATGGCTCTATGAACTACTGCAGAAGAAAAAGAAAATGGATAGCGCCTGTTTTAGCTGTTCTTCTGCTGATTATTCTGGCGAATGTATTTCAAAATCAGGTAAGATCTGCCTTCCACTGCATTTCCAATCCGTTTCAAGCGAGCTTTTGGACAGCCGGGGAAAAGTCTTCTGATTTTATCCAGGGGCTTTCAAAAATCAGCGCGATTAAAGATGAACTTGATTCAGCTATTCAGAAAAACGCAGAACTTGAAAAGAGAATACTTTCTCTAAAAAACATTGAAGAAGAAAATGATATTTTAAAAAGAGCATTGGATATTGATCTGAATAAAAAATACGAGCTCTTTCCGGTTAAGATAATATCAAAGAACAAAGATTCGGTAGTTTTAAATAAGGGAAGCAGAGATGGATTAGCCGAGGGAATGCCCTTAATCACAGAAGGAGAAATAATATTAGGGAAAATAGCAGAGGTCCATCAGGATTATTCAAGGGCTCTTCTAATTTCAGACAAGAGCATTTCCTTTGATGTTTTTATAGCCCATGACGGCCAAGAGATTCCGGCTTTCGCCGAAGGCAAGGGAAACCTGATCCTATCTTTAGGGTATATTCCCCAAGAAAGGACGGTGGCAGAGGGAGACATTATTTTAACAAGCTCTCTAGGCGGAGTTTTTCCTAAAAGCTTGATGGTCGGAAGAATAAAGAATGTATTAAGATCAGACACTGATTCCTTCCAATCAGCAGAAGCCGATCTCTATTTTTCCCTGACCGAAATTAAGAATATTTTTGCGGTGAAACCTTTATGATAAAACTGGCATTATTTGCAGTAGGATTCTTTTTTTTATCTATTTTTCAGACAAGTTTTCTTGTCCATTACAGTATTTACGGAAGAGTTTTGAATATAATATTGGTGATTGTGGTGCTTTATAATCTCTTTGAATCCAGGGATAAAAAAACAGGAATCTATATCGCAATCCTAGGAGGATTCTTTCTTGATGTTTTTTCAAATACCTTCATAGGATTAAATATTATTATTATGCTTTTGACTTCGGTGGCTATAAAGATAGGCCTAAAGAAATATGTTAGAATACCCCTTGCTGAAAAAGATTAGAAAACTAAAAATAAAGAGGCAGAGAGATATTGAGCCGCAGGAGGTTTTTTTGGACGAACTAGCCGGAAAAAAAGAAGAGGAGATAGGAGTTTCGGAGAACAAGCTTGAGGTCCCTCTTTCCAGAAAGATTATCTTGTCTGTTTTTGGAATATTTCTACTTTCCTGCCTTTACATCTTATCCCAGGCGGCATATTATCAGATCTTTAGGCACGAAGAGTTCCTTGCTTTGGCGAACAAGAATAAATTCGTCACAGATTTAGTCAAAGCCGAAAGGGGCGTAATATACGATGCTAATGGAACTCTACTTGCCTCAAACCAGCCTTCTTTTGACCTGGCACTTAATATAGATGATTTGCCGGAAGACAAAGAAGGTGCTTTTGAAATCCTATCCGGGCTCGTAAACCGCCCGGTTGATGAAATCAAAGAGTTAATCAATAATTCGGGAAAGTCTCAAGAAATAATTAAAAATCTGGATCACGAATCTCTTATTTTTTTAAAAGCCAGAATAAGCCAATATCCATGGCTTGAGATAAAGAAAACATCCACAAGAAAGTATAAAGATGGTCAGACATTCTCCCATCTCATCGGATATACGGGAAAAATATCCGGAAACGAGCTTGACAGCAATTATTCTTTAAGCGATTATGTCGGAAAAGAGGGAATTGAAAAAGCGTTTGAACAGGATCTTAAAGAAAAGCCTGGTAAAATACAGGCCGAAAGAGATGTTCATGGAAATCTGCTGTCTGAAAAAGTATTATCTCTTCCCGAATCCGGCAATAGTCTTGTTCTCTGGCTTGATTCAGAACTCCAAAAGAAAGCAGAGGAGGAACTTATCAAAACTCTTGAAAAAACAAAAGCCAAAAAAGGGGTTGCTATAGCAATGGATCCCAAAACAGGAGGCATTCTGGCTTTGGTCAGCATTCCTAGCTACGATAATAACCTTTTTAGCAGGGGAGCCGATAAAGAAGAGCTAGCCAAGATTTTTTCTGACCCTTTAGAGCCTCTTTTTAATAGAGCCATTGCCGGGCTGTATCCTTCAGGATCTACAATAAAACCATTGCTTTCTTCGGCCGCTCTGCAGGAAAAAATCATAAATCCAAATAAAGATATATCCTGCCAGGGAGCCATAACTGTTAAAAACCAGTACAATCCTTCAATTATTTATACTTACAAAGACAATGCCATACACGGAGCAACGGATATGAGAAAAGCGATAGCAGAGTCCTGCAACGTCTATTTCTTTACCCTAGGAGGAGGATATGGAAGCCAGCAGGGATTAGGCCCCACTAGAATAAAAGAATATCTAGAGCTGTTTGGATGGTCCAATAAGACAAAAATAGATCTTCCAGGGGAGGCGACAGGATTCATACCTTCTCCAGAATGGAAAAAAGAAGCCAAAAAACAGCCCTGGACAGACGGAGACACTTATAATATCTCAATAGGACAAGGGGATCTCCTAATTACTCCGATTCAGGTAGTTTCGGCATTTTCAGCTCTGGCCAATGGAGGAACTCTATTAAAACCCCAAGTTGTAAAGCAAATCGTAGATCAGAATAAAGAAATTTTAAGGGAAATAGAGCCCGAAATTATAAGGGCTGGATTTATAGATTCCGAAAACCTTCAAATCGCAAGGGAGGGCATGAGAATGGCTGTGACTGGAATAGGAGCTCCTCAGGCGTCTTCTGTATCCCTTAACTCCTTGTCCGTAAGTTCTGCGGCTAAAACAGGAACCGCTGAAACTCCTTATAAAAATGTGTATCATAACTGGATAACTGTTTTTGCTCCCTACGAGAACCCTGAAATAGTTCTTACTATAATGATAGAGAATGTGCCAGGGGTCCAAGCCGCAGCTATTCCAACAGCAAAAGGCATTCTGGAGTGGTATTTTAAGAAATAATAAAAAATGGTATATTTATTAAATGGAAATAAGGACTAGGTTTGCTCCAAGCCCTACAGGAAACCTGCATATCGGCTCTGCAAGAACTGCACTTTTTAATTATCTGTTTGCCAAGAAGAATAATGGGAAATTTGTTTTGAGAATAGAGGACACTGACATTGAAAGATCAAAAAAAGAGTATGAAGAAAACATTATAGGCAACTTGAAGCTCTTAGGGCTTGATTGGGATGAATTTTACAGACAATCAGAAAGAATGGATGTCTATGCGAAATATCTTCAAAAGCTTTTAGATGAAGATAAGGCATACTATTGTTTTTGCGGGCCGGAAGAACTGGAGGCGATGAGACAAGAACAAATGAGCAGGGGAGAGGCCCCTAAGTATGCTGGTAAATGCTCTTGCATCTCCAAAGAAGAATCCCAGGAACGAATTAAAAAAGGAGAAAGAGCGGTAATCAGGTTTAAGGTAGAACCAAAAATAGTCAGATTCAATGACTTGATAAGGAGCCAGATTGAATTTGACGCCTCTCTAATGGGGGACATTGTTATAGCAAAAAACATTAAAACTCCTTTATATAATTTCGCGGTAGTCATAGATGATGCGGATATGGGAATCACGCATATTATAAGAGGGGAGGATCTTTTGCCAAATACCCCTAAACAGATTCTTATCCAAGAAGCCCTAGGATTGGATAAAGTTAAGTATGCTCATTTGCCCTTGATATTGGGGCCGGATAGAAGCAAGATGAGCAAAAGGCACGGAGCAACATCTATAAAAGAGTATTTAGACCAAGGATATCTTCCTCATGCTATTATTAATTTTCTTGCCCTACTGGGATGGAACCCGGGGACAGACAAAGAAATATTTAGCTTAGATGAGTTAATAAAAGAATTCTCAACGGACAAAATCCAGAAATCAGGAGCTGTTTTTAATATCCAAAAGCTGGATTCTATTAATGGGATTTATATCAGGCGGCTTTCCCTGGAAATACTAACGGATCTTTGCAGAAAATACGCGCCAGAAATAAATGAAAAAATAGTTTCTTTGTTTCAAGAAAGAATGAAGAAAATATCTGAAATAGGGGAGCTAGCCGACTTCTTTTTTAAAGAAAACCTAGATTATGAAAAAGATATGCTTAAATGGAAAAATATGACAGACCAGGAGGTTATTGAATCTATTGACAAATCAATAAAAGTGATTTCAAAAATTAAAGATTGGAATAAAGAAAATATAGAAAAAGGATTGCTTGAGGAGGCAGGAGAAAAAAGAGGGGAGCTGTTGTGGCCAGTAAGAGTGGCATTAAGCGGAAAGAAATTCTCTCCTCCGCCTTTTGATATAGCAGAAATATTAGGCAGAGAAAAAACAATTAAACGCTTGGATTATGCAAAAAGCTTATTCTAAATATTTATTTTTGGTTCTATTGTTTCTTGTGTTTTGCCCTTTTGTTTCGGCGCAGGAAGTTCCAGAAGCGCCCAAGGACATTAATGAGGCCAAAAACGTCCTAGAAAGGGTATTAGAGGGCATTCCTAGGGCATTTAACGAGGCCTTTAACGCTGTTGTTGGAGCATTTAAGAAGATACTAGGATGGTTGGATCATATATTTAACAGATACCTATATTCTCAAATAAAAGGCATTTTACATAAGATAAATTTGTTCCTAAGCAAAGAGGTGGAGAAAAGGAAACCCGAGGCGCAAAGAGAGTTTAAGAAAGAGGTAGAGGAGATTAAAAAAGAAGCTCCGTCTCTTTGGAATAGATTTAAAGAGCTTATAAAGTAATTCACAGAAAAGGGGGTTGACCTGCCTTAGGGGAGCATATTATGATATGCTTAGAAGACTTCGTAGAATAATTCTTTACCGCAGTCATATATGAAAGAATCTGACAAGCCAATAATAAGCTATATACCAAGGTTTTTTGAATATTTGGATATTGAAAAGGGCTTATCAGGCGCAAGCCAGGAAACCTATAGCAGACTTATTCATAAGTTTTTAGGATGGCTGAAAGAAAATAACCTAGAAAGCTTAAAGCCTCATGAATTAACCCAAAAACATTTGTGGGATTACCGCGTCTATTTATCCCGCCGGATCAATCCGCATAAAAGAACTCCTTTGGCCAGATCCACTCAAAACCATTACTTAATAGTTTTGCGGAATTTGCTAAAATTCTTTACTGATATTGATGTTCTGTCTCTTCCAGCAGAAAAAATCAAGCTTCCTAAGAACAAATCCGATCAAAGAATAATAAAGTTTTTGGCCCTAGACCAGATAAAAAAGCTTCTGGAGGCTCCTGACACGTCAAATGTTTTGGGCTTAAGAGATAAAGCTATATTGGAAGTATTTTTTTCAACAGGGCTAAGAATAGCCGAACTCATAAGCCTGGACAAAGAGCAAATAAAAATAAAGCCGGGTTCAGTGGGATTGGAAATCGTAATGATTGGCAAGGGAAACCGGCCCAGGCCCGTTTACTTCTCTTCCAGGGCCCTAAAGTGGCTTAAACAGTACCTGGATACCCGCAAAGATAAAGAAAAGGCCTTGTTTATATCCTACAACGGCCCCAAAAGAGCTTCTGCTCGCCTTTCCTCGCGTTCTATTGAGAATATTGTAAAAAAGTATGCAACAGCGGCAGGGGCGCCTAATTTTACCACTCCCCACACCCTTAGGCACAGTTTTGCCACAGACTTGCTTGAAAAAGGAGTGGACTTGAGGGAAATCCAAGAATTCTTAGGGCATAAGAATATAGGGACTACCCAGATCTATGCCCACGTAACATCAAAAAAGTTGCGGGATATACATAAGAAGTTCCACAGCTTGGAGGAATAAAAAAGTCCGCTACTAGCGGATTTTTTTATTTGTTTCTTACCACTCTTCTTCTTTTGCCGACTCCTCCTCGTCTGAATCTTCTTTGTCCTCCCCCTCTGCATCCTCATCAAACTCTATATCCTCCAGACCTTCGAATTCTTCTGCGTCATCGAAGTCGTTAAAGAGATATTCAGTATTCATCTTTGACTTCATTATTTATGTTTATTTGCAACCTTTCCTAAAAATATACACCAACCAAAAACCATGTCAATACCCTTTTTTCAACAACCTAAAGAGTGGTGATGGGCCTGCTTTGGGTTATATACAACTCGTTGTTTTCCATCGCCCATTCTATATCCTGCGGTTTTCCATAATGCTCTTCTATATTCTGGCAAAGCTTGGCCAATTCTACTATTTTTTCATTGGGTATTTTCTGCTTTTCCTGTTTTGCCGCCAATACCGAAACCTCCTCGACCGAATTCCCCTTTCTGATAATCATCATTTCTTGCTGGCTGATATTTGAATCTATAATACGCCAGTCTTTTTTGGATATTATATATGTATCGGGAGTAATTTTTCCTCCCACAATCGCCTCTCCCAGGCCATACCCTGCCTCAATCACCATTTGATTGCGGTCTTGGGTTACGGGGTGGACAGTAAAAGTAGTTCCCGAAATCTCCGATTGGACCATCTTTTGGATCACAACCGCCACTCCGACGGGATAGCAAGAGGCAAGGTTTTTACAATTCTTAGCTCTTATCTTTTCCTGTCCTTTTTGGGTTATAACTCCTTTTTCAAAAGCATAAAAAAGGGCGCGGGGAGTAAATAAAGACGACCAGCAGTTCTTTATATTCTCCGACAAGTTATTTTTATCGGTATTCAAATATGTTTCAAGCTCGCCCGCCCAGGAAGCAACTGAAGAATCTTCGGCTGTAGCCGAAGATCTTACTGCCACAAATTTGGCATCTAATTTTTTAAATTCTGATAAAAAACATTTTTCAAGATCTTCGGGCATCGTAGTGTCTCTCATTAAGTCTCTTATGACATTTGATGCCCTATCTACTGAATTTATATCCTGGTAGTTTATTTGCTTGATCTGGCTGGCAATTTCTGCAATAAGATCAGTTTCTTCTAAAAACTTATCAAAAGCATCCACCAGGACAACAAAACCGGGAGGAACAGGGATCTTGGCTTTGGTCATTTCACCCAAAGAAGCTCCCTTGCCCCCGGCTATATTGATATTTCTATACGACAATTCTCTAAATGTTTTTGTATACATATTTTTATTTATATCTTATTTATTATTCCTTTCTCTAGATCCATTTTTATATTATCCCCTGTTTTTAGCTGTTTTGTAGCAGTTTTAGTGCCTATTATACAAGGAATACCCAATTCTCGGCTCACAATGGCCGCGTGGCAGGCAATTCCCCCTTCATTAGTAATAATTGCCTTAGCTTTCCTCATTAGGGGCACAAATTCAATTCTGGTCATGCTTGTTACCAAAATATCGCCTTGATTAAACTCATCTTGCCCCGGATTATTTACAACCCTTACGTTTCCTGTAATTTCCCGCAATCTTCCGGTGCTGGCTACCTGCCCTTTTAACTCTTTTTCTTTAGGTTGAATAGCCAAATCAATCAATTCGCTTGCTCCTTCGTAGAATATGCTTGCCTCTTTACCTTTTTCAAACGCATAAAATACCCCTTTATTTCTTTTTTCAATTTCCTCTTTATTCAAATCTCCCCCCTCTAAAAATCGCTTAAGTTCTTCGTGGCCAGAAAAAGCCAAATCATGGTATTCCACGTTATATCTCTTGGCAATATCGGCTAACAGAGAATACAGATAATAACATTGTATCATGGTGCCGATTTTCCTTCTGTCAAACCATTCGGATATAGTTTGGGAAAAATAGATATCTTTTTTGTCTTCTTTGGTTAGCTTAAACTTCTTGAGTATCTTCCCCTTTTCTTCGCGGATCTTCTTAAAATTATTATCCGCCACTCTTATTTCCTTTAAAATATCGCCGTTCTCTTCCTTAGCTTTTTCCATCAAATATTCGGGCGTTATTTCTTTTGCTTCGTAAAAATCTGTCCGGAAATAAAAGTATTTCTTTATATATCCTGCTATTAACTTCTGTGGAATCTTATTCCTTCTCGCTGCTAAGCAAATATTCAAAAAATCTCTCCTTTCTAGGTTAAGCACTGTCTGATTTTCAGGATGTGCCAAAATCATCATTATTTCTTTTGCCTCCTGTGTGTTTAAATTATGTCTTTTGGCAAATCTTGGAATTACTTCTTGGACTATAACTTCTCCCTTATCTTCGCCGATAACTCCAAAAAGCCACCATTCCCCAATAATGCTTGTTATGCTCTTATACGTTTTAAGCAGACTCTTGTTCTTGATATAATCTTTCCAAATTCTAAACAGCTCTTTATCTAATTCCTTATGCTTTTTTATCTTGTCCTTTAGTGTTTTTGGATCATTGCAATAATCCAAATAAACCTTCTCGGACACCGCCCTTATGTGTTTTTGGGGTATAAGCTGATAGAAATTAGAACCCTTGTTTTTGAAGAAGTACGAAAACATAGGGCTGTAGTTCACCCCATGCGCCTTATCGGAGTTAACATATGAGCTATATATCAGTTTCGCAAAAACTAAAGCCGCTTTTGCATGCTGGACATCCACCTCGTTTTCTTGCAGATATTTCAAAACCTCCTCTTTTGTCATATTAAATTACTATATCACAAAACTCCTCTTTCTGTCATTCCCTTCTTGACAAGATACGATATTTCATGCTATAATTAGATATCGTTATGAGAATGTTCTTTCAACCCTAAGCCATAGGAGACACAAATGAAGATGTATCTGGTAACGCACGGGGACCGAGCTTACGGAAAAGACCCGCATCATACCGCCGAAGGGCTCGATCAGCTCATGAGGATCGTCCTTCCAGACGACATTGCTTGCGTTGTTGTGGGAACGGGCTTCCGCTTTGAAGAGGTATATCAGTTTACAGGCGCAAAATACCTAAATGTGCCAATCTGGTCATCGCCTTTCTGCGGAAGTAGTGATAGTCTCGATAGAACCGGCATGATTGTTGTGCTCGGCTCAACGGGGAGACTCGTCGAGACTCATGAGTATATGGGTCTCGATGTGCCATGTTTCGATGCTTGGGCCTTCATCGCGAGTCATTCGGATCGCACGCTTTTCTGTGCCGGAGCAGAACTTATGCTCGCCCTTTCAAAAGGGTGCGCAAACCCGCCCAAGATCGAAAAGGCCTCGCTCTATGAAATCGATCTCGAGGCCAAAACAATCCGGAAGATCTCGTGACAACTTCACGAATCTTCCAATCAAAATGGCTGAGTAGGAATACCACCTACCAGCCTTTTTCATTACATTGCTTCTATTTGTCATTTGGTAATATATTTTTTCACATGGAAGAAATATGTTACCTTATCTTTAAATTTTTTTAACAATCCCTTTTTCGGTATTTACTTCAATGATATTCCCATCTCTTAATATCTTAGTGGCTATTTTTGTGCCTATGATGCAGGGCTTGCTCATCTCCCTCGCAATAATGGCCGCATGGCAAGTCATTCCCCCTTCGTCGGTTATGAAACCCGCTGCTTTCTTCATCGCTAAAATATAATCAGGAGAAGTCATAGTTGCTATAATGAAATCCCCTTCTTTTACTTTATCTCCTTCTTTGGGAGATAAAACAACCTTAGCTATTCCTTTATAAACAGATTTAAAACCTTTGCAGGCCACTATTCCTTTAATATCAGTTCCCTTAAACTGTTTGGTCAACTCTTTTAGAACTCTTTCTTTTTTTATTGTGGAAACAACTTTTACAATTCCTTTTTTCGCCTCTATCATGAAATCGTTATTTATCCTGTCATTACTGATCTTTTTAAGCTTTTCTTTGTTCTTTTCTAAACCAGCTAATTCTTCAGTAAATAAATATTTTAAATTAATATAAGGGATACTGTATCTTTTCTCTAATTCCCACAAAATTTGAGAGTAACGGCGGTAGAGTCGAAAGGTATATTTTTTCCTCTCGTCCGTCCAAAGAGCCAGAATATTCGCTCTCTTAATAAGCTCTAAATCATTAACATTTAACTTAGATAAAATCTCCTTTCTTTCGGCTGGCTTTTCCTTATATGCTTGAGTAGGAAATGACTCATTTAATTTCTTAATAAAATAGTCTTTGTCCCAATACACGGGGCCATCATAACCAAAAGGTATCCACCCATAATCTTCAGATAACTCTTTGGCTGCTTCATTTATATCCCTCCTTCCCTCTTTTATTTCTTTGGAATAAATAACAAGCTTGTTTTCAAGCTGGCTTACAGCTGTTTTTTCTTCCGGCGTAATTATCAGATTAAAATCTTCTTCTGAAAGATTAAGCTTTTTAAATAAATACTCTTGTAGCTTGTCAGAACCCAATAGCCAAGCCATAACATTAGCACTATCGTAATCCAAACATAGCGCCTTTATTTTCTTTAAAAGCTTAAACAAATCTTTAAAACCGACTCTGGAAAGTTCTTCTTTATCAAAATTTTCAATAAATAAATCTATTTTCTTCTTTTGTCTTTGGACTATTTTATCAATTTTATCGAAATAACCTCTTGCTATAAGTTTTTTAAATATGTATTTTTCTTTCTTATCCCAATCAGCCAATTTGCAGAATTGAAGCATTTTACCCGAATTATAATGCTGATATTGTGCGTCTAAGACTGTTCCGTGCAATCTTTTTGTTTTTGCAGATGTCTGATAAATAGAATTCCAATAACAAGGCGCGAATAAAGTTGGCCTTTCTCTGAATAAATAGTATTTATCTTTTTTCATTTTAAAATAGTCCTCAAAGTTTTAAATTCGCGAGGTAAATGATTTTGCAAGACCCCGCGCAACACGGCTGGTGGGAGCGAGAAGAAATTTTCAGCAGAAAATTATCTGTGTCAAGCAAAATCATTTACCGGAAGGATTTAATCCTTTGCCAATTAAGTAAAATTGAAGGAAATAGTTTTTAAAGAAATCCGAAGAGATATTATAGCTGTTTTCGCCCAAAAATTTATCACAGATCATTTCCCTCAGCCGCAAAAGCTCCCAGCTCTTAGTTTGATTTATGGTTAAATCCAACAACTCCAAAGCCCGCCATAGGGCATTTTCTTTCTCCTCTTTTTTTCCCAGCTTCTCCCAATGGATGACACGATTTATCTCGCTTCCGATATTTCCCATCTGCACAGAAAGAGGCATCTTTTCCCATTTCTCAACGTCTACCATTGTATTAATTTATTTACGACTTCTTTTATTTTTAATCTTATTCCCTCGTTTTCAACAAACAAACTCCTGTTATTAGACAATGGTTTTATATTTATCAAAGAATCAAAGACAACCCTCTCGTTCCCCAGATTTTCGGGATAAATATTTATTCCCCAGCAGTCTTCATGCTTAGAATCTTCCCGTTCAAGCAAAACCTTTTCTGCGTCGGAATGGAATTCGCCTCCAACAGCCATAAACCCTTTTTCAGCATCAATAACCGCCTTGACCATGTCTCCATATTGCTCTTCGGCCAATCTTTTAACCTCATCTAATGAAATTTTATCTTTAACAATTTTGATTTCCATATTTTAACATTAAGCTTTTTTCAATATTTTCACAACTCCCTTATTCGCATCCACTTCCACCAAATCTCCATCTTTGAGCACCTTGGTGGCATTTTTGGTTCCAACAATGCAGGGAATATTTAGTTCTCTGGAAATAATCGCCGCGTGACAAGTAACTCCACCCTCATCAGTTATCACCGCCTTAGCGCGCTTCACCAAGGGCACAAACTCCGGCCGAGTCATCGAAGTAACCAGAATTGATCCATCCTCAAATTTATCTTTTCTTATATCCAAAATTAAGTTTACTTTTCCGCAAACTTTCTCCACTCTTCCTCTGTAAACTACCATTCCGCGCAACTGCGATCCTCCCCCGGACTTAAGCATCCCAAAAAGTTCCCGTTCGAGTAATTTAGAATTTTTCTCTTCTACAATTTCAAGTGGGTTTTTGCAAAAAACCGTAATTCCCGTGCCTCTTCTTTCTAAAACCCCTGTGTCCACGGGTTTATTTTCGGTTAAAAATGACCTTATCTCAAAGTTGTATGCTTGCATCAAATCTTCGAACGGAATTTCCATCCGCTTTGAAATTTCATTTAGTAAAATAGCTAAATAATGGCTTTCGCGTATATTCAGCTTCTTTCTTTCATCCATCCAGTAACTGAAAAATGAAAACAAAGCCAGTTCCTCCTCAAGCTCCTCCTTTAAGGATAGCTTTTTAAGCAGAATCTGCTTTTCCTTATTAATATCGTTCTTTTTCCGTAACTCTTCTCTTATTTCTTCTGGGGTTTTATTTTCTCTGATTTGTTCAATTTCAGCCCAAAAGTCATCTACGCTCAAATCAACTACGTCTTTGTAGTTATTTCTTGTCCAGAAAAAATTGTCGCGGTGTTTTTTTACTGCGCAGTCGTTCGGCCCCTTGGCAACCAATGCCAGCTCAAGCAAGCTTTTATGCTCCTCTAACGCAAAAGAAGGCTTTTCCGATTGGACCAAAAAGGTCAAATCCTCCATTTTTAATCCTGTTTTTGGGGCAAGTACTTTTTCGAAATAAATTCCGCTCCCCTCCAAGATCAAAGGTATGGCCCAGGCATCGGCAATAACTTCAAAATAGCCTTCAAAAAGGCCGTATAAATTTTTACTATCCAGCTCGTTCAAATCGGATTTCCCGATTTTATTCATTAGCCCATCAGCTCGTTTCCTGAGCTTTTCCCATTTTCCAAACAGTTTTCTTAAGTATCTTTTATCTTTTTTGCAGTTACCTATTATATATTTTGTCCAAAGTAAATTATTTTCCTCGTCGGTAAATTGGTGGCAATAGCCGTTTTTTATCACGAATATGACGGGAACATATTCCAGTCCGGGAAAATATTCAGGCATTCTTCCAAAACCTAACATCGGTGGCTGAACAATCTGAAAAACCGCCGGCGCCTCGCACTTCCAATACTTTGTTTTTCCTATTTCATCGATTAACCTGTTGATTTCCATGATTATTTTATTATCTTTAAAACTCCCTTATTTGCCCCGTAGCAGAACAAGGTCATTCTTTCTTTTTCAAGATTCTCACTATGCCTTGCTCCGCATCCACTTCCGCCAGATCCTCGTCTTTTAGTATTTTTATGGCATTTTTTACTCCGACAATGTCCATAATTCGATCATTTAATTTTTTATCAATATTTTTATTCACCTTTCTCCAATAATCTTTACCAAGTCCTCCCAAAGCCCTAATTGCAATGCCCACTTCTTAAGATAAACCATATCAAGCCCTTTGCCCGAAATACTAAAAATTGATTTTGTATCCTCAACATGTTTTTCTCCACCCCCGATTTTATGCCATTTGAGCTTATTTAAAATTAAATCTTCAGGGGAAATAAAGTAAATATTCCGGCTACTTATTTCTTCCAGTCTTTTGTTTTTAAATTCTCTTAAAGAACGGGCATCTCCTTTTGTCACCCAAAAATCAACTTTTATTCCCGTATTCGCATCAATAAAGTTAAACTCCCCTTTGTTTCGAATCGCGTCTTTTGCCATTTCTTCATCCGCATATCCCTTCTCAGATATTTTCTTAAAAGCCTTGGCTAAGAGCGCCGCTTTTGGCTCAACCAATTTTACGATTATATCTATATCAAAAGTTGATCTCGGGCGCCCCCAAACAGAAACCGCCATTCCGCCGGTTATAAAATACTCTATATCTAAATCCGAGAGAATGTCAGTTATCGCGTAAAGCAGTTTTTCCTGATCGGATATTTCCATTGTCTTTTTTACGCAATGAATTTAATTTTAAGCAAAAACCAGCCAGCCTGCATGCCAAATTTATTTTCTTCCCAGTCGGCATTTTCCTAAAAATATCGTCTTGCAATTCTTCCGCCGTTTTTTTATTTTTAACATCAATTTTCATATATTTATTATACAGCACTCCCCTCAAAATTCCTATCTTTTTATTAAAAATAACATAATCGCACCGATTGCGCTAAATCTGTTATTTCTCTTTTTATTACCTTAACAATTCCCCTGTTTGCCCTTCAATTACCATCTTTCACTTCTTATTTTTTCTCTCAAGTATTTTTACTATTCCACGCTCAGCATCCACTTCCACCAAGTCCCCATCTTTGAGCACTTTGGTCGCTATTTTGGTGCCGACGATACAAGGAATGCCCAATTCTCGGCTCACAATAGCCGCGTGGCAGGTTATTCCTCCTTCATTGGTAATGATAGCTGTCGCTTTTTTCATCGCTGGAACGTGATCGGGAACCGTCATGCCAGTAACCAGAATATCGCCCTTTTCTATTTTTCTTAATGCCTCTGCAGCTCCATTGCAAACTTTGACCCTAGCCGTGACGATGCCACCATTGGCAGACTTCCCTTTGAACTCATTTAAAATTTCTTCTTTTTCTTTTATCTCCTTTTTGTGTTGCAAAAGGGCATTATTGCCACTCCATATGCTTATTTTCCCTTCAGAAATCTTCAGACAAACAGCTTCTTTTCTCCTTTTAATTTCTGCCTCATTAAATGGCTTGCCCTCTAAAAGACCGCAAAGCTCTTTATGTCTAAGCCAATCAAGATCATCAGCCGAAAGACCTAATCTCCTGCCTGTTTCAAGCATTATTTCTCTGCTTGCCGAAAGCCATTTTATCTGATATTCTTTTCTCCAATCATGAAAAAGAGTATATTCATCCAATATTTTTAACCAATAATTTATTTCTTTTTTGATTTTATATTTCTTTATAATCATCTTTCTCTCCAGTAAAATCCTTTTATTCCTTTTTTTGAACTCTTTAATTTTTTCCTGCAATTTATCGTCTTTTTGATATTCTTTGATCAACTCTTTCCAATCATCAAGAGTACGCGTCTTAATATTTTCCCAGCCTAAATTTGTCCACCAGTATTTTTCGCTGATTTCCTTGATATCTTTTTCAGAAAGCTTTTTGTTCAAAGATAAATTCATTAATTCAATCTGCTCTTTTGCGATAAAAGAGAATACAACTGGAATCGAAAGCTTTCTGATAATTTTCTCCGGTTCGTTTTGGTTACATTTTATTCCAATCAATTCTTTGATTTTATCCTCAAAAAAGTCTTCAAATACTATGTCAAAAATATCCAAATCTATATTCGCCAATGTCCCAGCTTTAGCTGTTTCTTCATCCAGTTTTTTGCTTAGTTTTATTAGCCGAATCTTTGAAAGCTTAGTCAAATCAGCTTTTATCGCTTTTTCAGAAAATTTAATGGCCTCTTTTAAGTATTCGCGATAATTAGAAATATGCTTTTTGGATTTATTTTTATCTGAAAGAGTTTTAATCAGTTTTTTCCCTAAAATATTAACCTCATTTTCGTCCAATCCCCACCATAACTTATTTCCTTCGTTTATATACAATAAACGGCTAAAATCATTACCATAGAATTTTTTGGAAAACTTTAAAAGCTGATCAAACATATCGAGCCTATATAACGGAACTGTCCCCCTGGTAAAAATAAGCCATTTATTAGCCATTTTTTTGAATTATCTTAATTATCCCTTTATCAGCATCCACTTCCACCAAGTCCCCATCTTTGAGCACTTTGGTCGCTATTTTGGTGCCGACGATGCAGGGAATGCCGAGCTCTCGCGAAACAATAGCTGCATGAGAGGTCATCCCTCCGTGATCTGTTATTATGGCTTTGGCTTTCTTCATAACTACAATGTACTCGGGAGAAGTCATGCCAGCCACCAGAATATCGCCCGCTTTCATCTTTTTCCCCTCTTTAAAGGGGTTTGAAATAATTTTTACCTCTCCCTTTAGAATTCCGCTTTTTCCCCTGCTTACCGTCAATCCCTTTATTTCTTTTACTCCTTCTTCTTTATAATCTTCGTAGATTGAAAACAATCTTTTAACTTTCTCAAAATCAGTTATAAATTTAGGATTATCTCCCGAGCTATAGAAGGCATAATATTGTTTTCTTTTTCTTACTTCCTCTTTGCTTATTTCTTTGCCTTTCAAAATATTTTCAATATCATCCCACCAGCAATACTGCAAATCCTCTATCTTCCAGCCCTTCCTTTTACTTATTTCATTCAATAACTTATCCCAATAATAATTCATCCGCCAGATATAGCTCTTGCGATGGTCTTGCCACCAAATCGCCTGGCTCAATTGATCCGATATTAAAATTGTTTTAGGGTTTAAGTTGAGTTTCTTGACTAAAGATCTTTTCCTGGCTTTGTGCTTTTTTATTATCCCCTCTATTTTTTTTATCCTCTGGTTTCTGACAATTTCTTTTAGTCTTTTTTTAAAATAAGCTGTTCTCAAAACCCTGTTTCCGCCATAGCTGTTTAAAAGCCAGCAGTAATCCTTGGCATGCTTTTCTAAGTTATTAGATCTTAAAAGGTCCAACTCCTCTTGTTGAAAAAAAGAGAATTTAACCGAAGCTGACAGAATCTCCAAATATTTATCGGCATTATCCCGGGATATCTTTTCTAATTCTTTCTTGAGCAACCATTCTCCGCCCCAATTGGCAATCTCTGGCACGTGGACTATAAGCCAAAAACTTTTGTTTAGATCTACAAATTCAGCATAAACATCCTGCAATTCATTATTTGAAAGCTTTTTAAAATTAATTGTATCCGTCTTTTTAGCAAAGCTATCGTGTCCCAAAACCCAGTCTTGATATTTTGCCCAGTGCCTCTTATGCTCATTTAAATCTAAAAAGTATCTTTTAAAATACCTCAATCCTATTTGACACAGGGCTTTTTTCTCATTTATCCAGAGCAATCTTCCGTTCTTGCATATACAAAGCGCCGGTGGCCATGGCCATGGGTAGCTTTCGCCTATCTTTTTTGAAATAATAAACAATATTCCCGAACCGTAGAAGAACTTAAAATCAATCGGCCCCCATTTAAAAAGCTCTTTTTTGGGATCTATAACAATTTTTGACATATTTAAATCTTATTTGATTATATATAACTTTTGGAGTTTATTCAATAATAAAAAAGAGGCAAGTATCTGACCACTTGCCCCCACAAACAGTTGCCGCGAATTCGGCAGACTATTTAAAACAGAAATTGCATTCCCCGAATTACCGCTCCAACGAAGAAAGATAGCAGCGGCCGGAACAGGAAAGATCCTAGAAATCTCCCTAGCTTTTGGGGATTGAAATCAAAGGCCTCTTCCAAAAAATTGGTTTCCTCCGGGGTTGGCGCTGATCCTCGCGAAACCAGCAGGCGAGCAATCACCACCGTTCCAGCGGCCGGAAGAAACGGCAGGGGCGGCAACTTGAAAGTTGGAGAAATGAACCACCCCCATAGTACTGCCAAAACAATTCCATAGACTACGGCGTTAAGAATACACAGGTCAAATGCTACTACAATTTTCGCGAAGCGGTTCATCTTTTCATTCCTTAACAGACGTATGGGTTTCGTGGTGTGAATGTTAAACGCTATGAATGGTACTATTCTAATTATAGCACACTTATTGCTTATTTGTCAACACTTGTGGCACGAGATTCGAGGATGTGGATTTCTCCGGTTTCACCGTTCAGTTCCACATAATCACCAGTTTTTAGTATTTGAGTGGCATTTTTTGTGCCGACAATGGCTATAATATTGAATTCTCGGGCTATTTTAGCCGCATGTGAAAGTATTCCCCCTTCATCAGTTACGATTCCTTTCACCTTTTTTACGATTGGAGTGATGTTTGAAGAGACGCTTTTGGTCACCACTATTTTATCTTTCAACTGTTCGGCATCCAAAATATTCATTGTCTCAAAATCAACCAAAACCACTTCTCCCTCAACTGTCCCTTTGTTTATTGCAATACCCTTAATAATATTTTCTGCCATAAAAATTTGGATTTTATTAATTTAATTTATTATAGTTCCAAAAGAGAAATAAAAAAAGAGGCAGATAGATTTTACTCTATCTGCCGCGCAGTTGTCGCCCGACGGCTCGAGCTACTCGTTCAGGAGCTTCTCGGTTCCCACCAGGTGCCCGTTGCGGACAATGAAGATAGCGCCTTCGCCGTTCCCGAACTGCTTGTGGGATAGGAAGAACTCGCTCTCATCCACCACCATGTCGTCGCCGGCGTAGGCGAGGACATAGGCCGCATCAAGCGGTCCGCCGTGGCCCACACAGAGAGCGGTCTGGCCGTCCTCCATCTTCTCGGCGATTTTGAGAATCGCGTCGAGCACATGGTGGCCTTCGGCCTCAATGCCCTGCGGATCGCGCCGATATATCTCGGCGAACGTCAGCCGGGGACCGCCGTCCTGGAGCCAGACCTTCGGGTTTTTGTAGCGAAGGCCGCCTCTGGCATGGACCTTCTCCACCAAGTCCAGCACGTTCGGGTAGCCGATCTCGTGTATCATCGCGAACAAGGATTCCTGTGCCCGAATGAGAGGGCTTGCTACAAAGAAGACGGCCTGCACGAACAGGTCGTGCCACCTCCGCGCCGTCGCCTTCATCTGCTCCTTGCCTTTGTCGGTCAACCGTGCCTCGGGTGACCAGTTGGTCGCGCCTCTGCCCAGATCCTCCGCCGAACCATGCCGAACCATAATCACTCGCACTGTCTTCTCGCTACTCATCTTTCTACTCCTTGCAAATGTGAAATATGTGGGTTTATCCCTATGGGATACAACTGCTTGTTATTGTACTGCTTACATTATAGCATTTATTACTTATTTAGTCAATAGTTTGCGGAGAGTTTCCAAGCGGGCATGGGCAACTTGCTTAAACTCGTCTAAGAAGAATAGATTAAGCGAGTTCTCTACTTCCTTAAACAAATCCTCTTTGTTTTCATATCTTGGCGAAGCAAGGCGGATTCTCTCTTCCGAAAACCTATCCAGCCTATCAAAATCATGGAAAATCTTTTTATTATCCGTATTATAAAATTCATTGATATTGATTCCCTTTAAAGAATCGGCATCGTGCATGCTTATTATATCAATAATCTCAACGCTTTTGTCTTTATCGTAGCCTGCCGATTCAAGTATATCTTTGGCAATCTTGGCACCGGTCAGCATATGCACCAGTTTGCTGTTAATCAGTTTTTTGGCGCCGGTAACATATTTCAAATGCTCATCCAAAATGGCAATATGCCCGATGTCATGCATCATCGCCGTAGGGATCAAAATATCCAAATCAAGTTTAAGCTGTCCCTTATAATCTAAAATCATTTGAACAGTTTCGAGCGCATGCTCATAATCGCCTCCTCGCCCGGCTCTTAAAATAGGTTCACATTTTTTCCAGATCTTTTGATATTTTTCTGGTATTGAATTATTCATGTCTTTTAAGTATTGTTACTATTCCTCGCTCCGCATCTACCTCCACCAAATCCCCGTCTTTTATGGCTTTGGTGGCAAACTTAGTTCCAATAACACAAGGTTTCTTTAGCTCGCGCGAAACAATCGCGGCATGGCAGGTAACACCACCCGTATCAGTCACAAAAGCAGAAGCCTTCTTCATTGCCGGAACCAAGTCAGGATTAGTGGCGGGAGATACCAAAACTTCACCTTCTTGTAATTTCGGAATATCTTTAACAACTTCTATAATTCTTGCAATGCCTTGAACTTTTCCGGCAAAAGCAATCATTCCCTTTATTTCTTTTGCGTCGGCACTAAATTCATCTTTTACCAGCTGTTTTTTTATTTCATCAATTTCACTGTCATTTAAAAACCGCGTTCTTCCATCCTCAATCAAAGCTATGCAATACCGGCTCCTTTCTTCAGCAACAGTTTTAAAATCAACCTCTTTAGTTAGTGCGGATTTTATTTCTTCTCCGGTTAAATATTTTGCTTCTTGATTTGTAAGCCCGATTCTAATTGCAATTTCGTTTATAACCGGCTCCATGGCTACGTAGGATTTTTGGTAAATTCCCTTCCGCATATCTTTCAAAAACATGAAGAAAGAATAAACTCCAAACAGATACTGCAAATCTTTTGAAAGTTTAGCTTTTTTTATTATTTCTTTCTTTTGGGCAGGCAGTTCTTTATAATGCTTTTTTATCTTTTCTATTTGCTCTTTTACGGTTTCTTTTTTGTTCAAAGAATCCTTAATTGAATTTATAACCCCTTTTTCGTCCCAGGTAGGGCCGATGTAGGCAAAAGGCAGCCATTCAAATTCTTTGGCATGTCTTCTTATTTTATCCAAGATATCCGGATAGTCTTGAATTGAGTTTAAAACATTACTTGCGTTACCGTATTTTTTCTCTATTTCGCCAATCAACTTCAATCGGGCCATTTCCTCTTTTTGCACTTCGCTCATATCTTCGGGAGAACTCAAGACTGTAAAATATTCGGCAGTTTTCTCTTCAAGCTCCCTTTCTTTCATTTGTTTTTTGAATTCAGCTTGCACGTAATCAGATAGAAAGTAGGTAGCTGCACCATCCAGTAAGGCGGGAACCCACCCCCAATTCCTCATTGCTTTCAGCTTCTTGGCGTATGTTTCGTATATATCAACTAATTCTTGATTTGAAGCTTTTTTAAGATTAGTTTTATTCATTTTTCGACCGAATTCCGTCAATTCTTCCCCTGTTTTTAAAATATTTTTCTGGACTGTTTTATAAAATTTCCGGTCATTTTTGACTTTCTCCAAAAGCAATTCCCCCATCGCATTATATTCATCCACCGAGCTGTAGTAATAGAAACGGCCGTTTTTAAATTCCAAAATCACTCGGCCTACTTTTTTGCCGAAAATATCCGCAATATCATGCGTTAAGGCCTCATCGGCAAAATACCAAGGAAACAAATAAACTCTGTCTCTGTCAAAAATTAACTTATACATATTTTTAAAATTTATTTAATTATTCTTACTAAACCATGATTGGCTTTTACTTCTACTATCATGCCATCTTTTAGCATTTTTGTTGCTATCTTTGTGCCTATTATTGCCGGGATGCCAAGCTCGCGGGCAACTATCGCGGCATGGCAGGTTATGCCTCCCTCATCCGTGACAATTGCCGCCGCTTTCTTAATCGCGGCCATATACTCTGGGCGAGTCATTGAAGCAACTAAGACATCTCCCTTTTTTACTTTATCAAGGGAATCCAATCCTTTGCAAACCGCCACTCTTCCGATTGCCGTTCCTCCGCTGGCGGTAGAGCCGTGAATATCATTTACTTCTTTAGTATTTTCTTCAACCCTTTTTCGATATGCAGCTATTTCTTGATATTCTTTTCTGGTTATTTTTACCTCTTTATTTTTAGACATTATAAACATCACTCCCTTAGAACGATTTTCCAGCTCATCTTGCATTTTTTTCAATTCATCTATTGATCTTAATCCAAATACATCCGTGAATCCGAGATAATAAAGATTTTCTGTTTTTACTCGGATTCTTTCTGAAACTTCTTTAACAACTCTTCCAAGATAAGAAACGGCCCGAAGCGTATTTGCCTTTCTTTCGTCCTGCCAAGTAGTGGTGAATCCTATTATCTCCACTACTTCCATTACTTCCGGATCGAACTTGTATTTTAAAAATATTTTTTCTTTTTCGCTTAGTATTGCCTTATTTTCTGAATCTTCAGCTCCTAATTTTTTCATGCGTTTCCTAAAAAAATCTGTTCCCAATTCTTTGGGGACTGCATAACTATTTTGAATCCAAAAATATTTCTTTAAATGATTTTCCAGGGCGTTTTTTTGCTCTGTCTTGCCTAAGCTACCTATTTGTTTTAGTTCTCTTTCCTCTTTAGCAATAAAAGAAAGCATTTTAGGAGCGCCTAAAATTCCATAAATTTGATTGAGTTCTTTTTTATCTTTAATGTATTCTGAAAGCTTATTTTTAAATTCCTTATCAATTTCCATACCAATAGGCTCCAGTAAATGGGCAATTCCAACCGCCTCTCTTTCGCAGAGAGCGCATTCTTTTAGCATTTCTAGCAAATCTCCATCAGTTACATCTGAAAATCCCTCATCTATTTTTTTAAAAAGAGAATGTCTTTTGGAAAAAATTTCCTCGTATCTTTTCTTTATTTCTTTTAGATATTCCGGATTTTCTTTAATTTTTGATTTGATAATTCCCCACAATCTTTCTAAATCAGCGTTAAGATAACCCATCTCTCCATACCCCTCTTTATAGCTAAAAAAGAATTGAGAATAGCCAAATCCGAGCTCGTCTTTCATATAAAAACCGCTACTGGCAGGTAAATTCAGAAATAAAGGGACGGCATTAAATCCTTGAATATACCAATCTTTCTCCAGCGCTTTCTTGAAAATTTCTATTTTATCCATTATTTATTAATTTAACTATACCATTATTTGCATCCACTTCCACCAAATCGCCGTCTTTTAGCACTTTCGTGGCGATTTTGGTTCCGATTATGCAAGGTATTTTAAGTTCTCGGCTTACTATGGCCGCATGGCAGAGCATTCCCCCCTCATCCGTAATTATGGCTTTTGATCTTTTCATTGCCGGCAAATAATTCGGGTTTGTCATTTTGGTTACTAAAATATATCCGTCTTTGAATAAACTGACTTCATTATCATTTTCAATGATTTTTATTTTTCCTCTAATCACCTCATTATTTTTATACGCCACTCCTCCTCTTAATTCTTTTGTCTCTTTTTCCAGCCCCTTTTTAAGAATTTGGCCTTTGAATTTCCTCAATTCTTTCCCGCTTAGGATTTTCACGTTATCTAATGTTAATATTAAGGCGTGGTCTTCGTATCTTTCATTAAGAATTTTACGGGAAACGCATAATCCGTTCGTGAGAGATTTTTTAATCTCTTCAACCCGCATTGAAACCAATTCTTCATAAGAAATCCCGAGTCTTTTGGCGATTTCGTTAAAAAAAGGCGTCATTCGCTGAATGTAATAATTGGTCACCTCATCGCCAGCATTTGAAACATGTCCCATTTTCTTATATCCCTTTATTATCCATTTGTCGCTTGGTGATAATTTTTCAAATTTATCTATATCTAACTTCCTTAACTTAAGTTCTTTAATCGATTTCTCAATATATTCTTTTCCCCTACAAAAAATCTTATCCAGATCTCTTGAAACTTGCTCGGCAGTCAGTCCCTTTCCCCAAAAATAATATCTTCCTACAAAATCAAATTTTTTGGCGTGTTCTTCTATAAACCTTTGCGGAATTTTCTTTCCGAAGAATTTTTGGGCCAATTTCAGCAGGGCCATCTTTTCGCGACTGATATATATGAGTTTCTCGGGTTGAATTAAGTATTCCCAAACCTTATTGAAATTATTTCCAAGTTTTTCCTCAAGATTTTTTTTGAATAATTCCAGAAAAACCTCGTCAAAGAAAAAATACCAGCCATAAAACCACGAAGATACCGGCCAAACTCTTCCTTGCGAGGCAACGAATTTTTCCAGAATAACTATGATTTCTTTATTTGTAACTTTCTTCCAATTTCGAGATTTATACTTATCCGTAAGAAGCAAGCTTTTTATTTCCTCTTTTTCCATTTTAGAAGCCAGCTTATAAAGTAATTTTGGATTATTTTTTATTCCGTTTTTAAGAATTTTGAATATAGCCGAATAATCTTCTTCAGAAATCCATCGGCTTCCGTCAAATTGCGCATAATTTTTTACAATATATGAAATTCCGTACTTCTTTTTAAAATAATCCTTTTTAATTTTTGTTCTTATCGAATCTATCATCAAAACCGCATGATTTCTTCCTCGGCTAACTAATCTTTTCCATTTTACGTTCTTCATAATTTTTAAGATTATTTTATTATCCTCACCACCCCTCGATCAGCATCCACCTCTACCAAGTCTCCGCCCTTAAGCACTTTTGTAGCAATCTTTGTCCCGATAATGCAGGGTTTCTTCAACTCTCTGG
>Ga0208958_1000627_pt1 | contig 41669 bp, 36 predicted proteins | sample RifOxyB1_FD_184032 | JGI IMG/M metagenome (GOLD analysis project Ga0208958, IMG submission 184032) | Soil microbial communities from Rifle, Colorado - Rifle Oxygen_injection B1 (SPAdes) | ecosystem: Environmental > Terrestrial > Deep subsurface > Rock core/Sediment | place: Rifle, Colorado...
CAAGTCCTTGTGCAATCTCTGCGCGGATCTGAGTTGCGGATTTGCCTTCGATTGCTACCTTCACGCCGTGCTCCGGCTGGCTATCGATTTTGGCCAATTCTGCGGCAATCTGAGCGCCTTCGGCTTCAGTGTAAATACCGAGATCGACCTGTTCCGAGACATCCTTAGGAAGTACTTGAACCGGAGTTGCGTTTTCCTCCAGAATCACTCCAAGTACGCTCGCCGCGAGAGCACCCTCAGTTTTCGTCTTCATTGTGATACCCATTCCCGCCAGCACAAAAAAGAAGCCAGCGCCCGCCATAAGTAGATTGCCGGTACCGATTCCGACGACCATGGCGTCTGCCTTCTTCGCCGTTCCCATCTGAACGCCAGCGAACAGTGTGATGATGAGAGCCGTCGTCGCGGCGATCTTCTTCAAATTTTCATTCATGATTTTCTCCTTTGTTTCCCACCCACTTAGTGAGCAGCTGCGCGACCCTATGTATGATACGGCGCGTCAAGTATCAAGTGGCATTAACGTAGGAAGATCATTTAGGGTGTTCTCTCGCACACACTGGAACACAAAATCCCACAAAGTCGAATAGTTATGTTGCTTTTTCGCTGTGATGGACGGAGTTTCACCTTGCCGTTCAGATCATGTCCTTGGGGCGGAATTATCCTCGATGGCAGGGCCACCGATAATTCTTATTTAACGAGCTGAACAACCTCGCGTTCGTCGATCATGAAGGTCGTGGCCGTATATCCGTCGGCAAGGTACTTCCCGATTTTCGTCTCGCGCCGGATTTCGCAGGTAGCGCTGACACCCGCTTCAGGGCCGAAGTCAAACGCGACTAAATCTTCCGAAATGTTGGCGGCTTTTTGCACGCGTTCCAGCCAACCTTCGGCGCAGTATCGATGAGAAAGCCTGATCGTCCTCGCGGTAGGCACAAGGGGCTTACACGTGGAAATAAACACGATCGCGCGCCCCTCCTGAACTCCCTCTGCCTGGCACGCGCGAGAACTCCAACCATCGGGATATTCCGCAGGTGTCCGATCAGCCTGCATGCTGGAGCCAACCGACGCCTGTTCTTTCTGAAAAGGCGCCTCCGACTTTACGACTACTTTTTGCGAGGCGCAGGCCGTTAGCCAGAAAGCAAACAGAATGCTCATCAAGATTTTCATGAAATGCCCCCTACGATGACAATACGCCAGCTCCCGGATTGCGCAAATAGGCAGAAAGTGCCGAACTTTTGAAAGGATCGATTCTATCAGTGGAAATCAGCCATGAGCAGCCGCGGGCTCCACGCCCGGTTCAGCGCGCATCACCCGAAACTACCCCGCTGAGCAAATCCTCATCATCGGCAAGTGGGATGATTTTAACCGTTTCCGGAAGGACTTTGGATATCGTCTGATCGTTCACAGACGGTAAAGCTTCGGCAAGGGTTTCAGCTCTTTTCTGTTTCTTGCACTCAGTTTGAAGCCCGAGCTGTTCCAGTTTCACTGATCGGGTCAATTTTTGATCGGGTTTGTTGAGATCAATAATCTGAAAACGAACGGAGTCGCCGTCCTCCGATCGACTCGATACAAATCGAATCGCGAGTTTCTCACCGGGCTGTTCTTCGGATACCACCGACCCAAGCTTCAGGGTCAACTTTCCCTCTGAGAGGCTCCCGCCAATGACTCCCGAAACCTGATCCGAGTTTTTCAAATGGCTGACTTCACAGACGATCTCCTCGATAAACCGGTGCTTGGCATCCAGCACATCATCCTTTACGCGCGTTCCAGTCTTCGCGAGAGCCTCTTTTGCTTTGGCGAGTGCCTCGGCGGCAGCCTTCTCAAGCGCGGCCTGTTGCTCGCGAGCTATTCGGTCAAGTTCCGCCTTACGCGCGGCAGCTCTCTCGGCCTGTGCCTTGATTTGCGGCAAAGTTAATGAGGCTTGAGCCGATTCGGAAAATATGAGCAGAACGCTTATTACAAAAACAATTGTTCGCATTCGAAAACTCCTCAAATAGACACCCCAGGGATAGTTTGCAACCAATAGACCGGCATGGCCCAATGCTATCGCCTTGAAATTATGACCATCATCTGATGACAACCGGACACCACTTCCTGATGAGCGCCCTGGTGCCGACCACCTTCAGTGCTCCCTATGTTCGTTCATCGCTTGAAGGAGCGTTTGCCACGATTCATGTGAACGGCATGGAATCCGACATAAAGGCGGCCGGACTGACGCCCTCATTCACCGGGCAGTTTAGAGTCGGAGACATCGGATTTGAATTTGGAATCGATGCCTCGGAAATTTTCGGAGCCGACGGTTACTCCGCACTCGTGCTCGGAGCTAACTATTCTTATGGAATTTCAGGCACGATTCGAATTCCGGTTTTAAAAGAAGATTGGCTAGCTCTGACCCCGACCATCGGAATTCGTTCGCAGAGCGGCGGCAGTTTTTCGCCACTGAACGCCGTCGCCCAGAGCATCATGACGAAAGCCGAAGCAGCGGATTTTCTCAGCTCAACTTCTACTTTCCAGTTAAAACCCGGACTTCTCGCGGCGGCTGCCCTGAGCCCCACGTTCGGGATAAGCGTGGAACTCAGCCGTGTGTTTTCGAATACGACCAGCTCTGATTTTCCGAAGATCGATGATGGTTCGATTCGCGCCGGAATCGCGCTTAGCACGAATTTTCAACCCGAACTGGGATTGCCGATTGGATTCCTGGCTGCATATCGAACCGATCCGACCGGATATAGAAGACACATCGATTTACGAACTCGGTATCTTTGAAATGCTGAACCGGGACTTTAATTTCGGGATTGAAATGACCCGCCTCGTGACCTCAACCCCGTCAATTTCGTTTCTACTCTCCTTGACGTATTACTATCGATAGCAGCACAAAAAAAGGGGAAGCGGTCTGACCGCTTCCCCTTCTGGAGATAATCTCGCGGGAGATTATGGAGTCGGATGATTCTCTTCTTTCTTCTCGACTTTGCATTCGCCGAACAGCCGGAAGGTGTCGCCGTTTCTCAGGATGTTGACGAGTTCAGCGCCGAAACGGTGCTGATGATTCCTTTCGAGATCACGGATCGTGACGATCGAGCGATCGCCCTTTTCCTTGCCGATGATCGCGAGATCGTCCATCGTGGCGTGGACCTTCGCGTCACGATCGACCAGGACATAACCGTCACTGCAGCGAACCATGAGAATCTTCTCATCTTCCCTGCACCTGTTCACATTCTGCACGTCACTCTCTTCGCAGAGAATACCGCGGGCTTGACAAGTCACCGCGGGAAGCTTGCCGGTAGCCGGCGATTCGAACAAACAATTGAATTCGAGCGCGTTCCCGTTGTGATTGTTGTCGGGAGTATTGGCAAAGGCCGTGGTGGCAAGGGCCACGAACATGACTGCAACTAAGTATTTCATCTTATTTTCCTCTTCAGTGTTGATTGTAATTCATCGACTCGGACGCGACATGTTTTGTAACGTCACGGACGCTGCCTGCTTTATTCAAATTCCATTCCTGTCCGCTGTGGCCAACATGGCGCAAAAAAAAAATTTTTGAAACTCAGGTGAGCAGCGCGAATTGAGCCGCGCGACGAATGAGTTCTTCATCGGGTCTGATGCCGGTGTAAAGAACGAACTGTTCAACAGCCTGAAGCACGATGACGTCCGCGCCCGTGATCGTTGCTTTCCGCAACTCCCGCGCTAATCGGATGAACGGCGTCTCGGGGGGACTCGCGACGACGTCGAAAATATATTCCGCGTTCCGGATCGATAATTCAGAAAAAGGAAGCTGCGCGGCTTCCTTTGCTCCGGTCATGCCGATCGGCGTCGTATTCATCAGGAACTCCGGTGCGGGCTCCAAAACGTCTGACACGGAAGGTGATCGCCAGCCCAGACCGTACGCTTTTGCCAGAGCCTGCCCGTTCCTCTCGTTGCGCGCGTAAATCGTCCCGGTTTTGAAGCCCAAATCATTTAACGCGTGAAGAACCGCCTTCGCCATCCCTCCGCTTCCGGCGAGGGCGAATCTCGAGTCGCGCGGGACGCGCCGGTCCGAAAGAAGTTTCACGATAGCAGCGTAGTCGGTATTGAAGCCTTTCAGGCGACCCGACGTGTTCACAATCGTATTCACCGCGCCAATCGCCTTCGCAATCGGATCAAGCTCATCCAGGAACTCCATGCAAGACTCTTTGAAAGGCATGGAAACGGCACTGCCGCGGATTCCGAGAGCGCGAATGCCCTCAATCGCGGGCCGCAGCTCCTGGATCCCGAATCCCTTGTAGACGAAATTGAGACCGAGCTCCCGGTACAGAAAGTTGTGAAACCGGGTTCCGAAATTTCCAGGCCGGCGCGAAAGAGAAATGCACAGCTTCGTATCTCGATCCGGAAACCAGGTCATGAAACTATTGCGCAGGCCCGGACCAATTCCAGCCTAAAAGCTCGAAACGGCCATCGGCCCTCAAACGATACTCGCCTCCGAGTGGAAGCGCGGCACGACCCGGACCATGACCTGCCGGCAGCCCATAGGCCACCGGGATACCGAGCCTCTCCCGGATCTGGCCGAAGAGCTGCGGGATCATCTTCTCTTCATTCAGATGCTTGCGAAGCGGGCCGAGCTCCTCGGGTTTAGGCGTTCGAACCGCCCGGTCCCGATCCTTCGGCTTCGGCTTGACGACGATCACTTTCGGAATCGTGTCTTTGCAATTCTGAAAATTCCCGAGAATAACGGCTTTCGCGCCCGACAACGCGCCCGAGGACATCTGCTGATGGATCAAGCGGTCAATGCGGTAAAGGGCTTCATCGACATCTTCAAAGAAAATGATCTTGCCGTTCACGCGCGGCATGTACGGCGTCCCCTGCATCGAGGACCAGACGGTCAGATTGCCCCCGATCAGCTCGCCGCGAATGTCGCCCCTGGGCGGCTCACCGACAAAACGGAGCGGCTTTGAGCCCCAAGGATTTTCAGCGCGTCCTCCGCGAATCCACTGCAACAAACCCTTCCATTCCGAAGGTTTCAGAGTGCAAAACTTTCTCAACCCCGGCATCGGCGCGTGAAGAGTCGCCCAGCCCCATTTGTTACGGGTATACTCCATCAACGCGGTGATATCGGAAAACCCGACGAGAAGCTTTTTTTCGGGGATTCCCCGTTCGAAGGTCATCCGATCAAGCAACGGCAGGAGCCGTGTTGCTCCATAGCCACCGCGAGCGCACCATAAAATCGAGAACCGCGGGTCCATGGCATAATCGAAAAACGCTTGCGCGCGGTCTTCGTCCGTTCCCGCGAAAAACCAGTGTCCCTTCCTGCACTGCGGATGAACATGAACTTTGAAGCCGGCTTCCTCGATCTGCTCGATCCCGAGTTGAAATTCAGTATTCGGGACTTTCGACGAGGGAGCGGTGATTCCGACTGCAATTGACGGCATAAGAAACCCCGATCAGATTTTCAAAGTCATTGAATTCAGGAAAAGAACGCACCCAAAAATAACAGACCAGCAAAAGGTCACACAGAGCATGACCATCCCGCCCCAGGTTGAAACAGCTTTGATACGCGAGGGCCCGATCCCGAAAATTCCCACAGGTTGGATCAGAAGCAAACTGGTCACTCCGATCATCAGAACCTCAATCAACATGGCGACTGCAACCTGATTTGTCACAAAAGCCCCTTTCAGACCTAAGAACGACCAGCTCCCAATTCGCGGATGAGAAGATGGAGCCCTTCTTTTGACCGGCTCGACACCCAAAACGCGCCTTCGGGATCAAAGCCAAGCTGGCGAAGCGCCAGACTCGCTGTTTTGCGGCGTGATGCCCGTTCGGACTGCGTCTTCAGGGAATCCACCTTTGTAAAAATGAAAGTAACTGGAATCGCGTTTGAACTCAAGAACTTGATCGCTTCGGCGTCCAATTCAGTCGGACCATGCCGGGAATCAAGCAACACAAACGCCCGCTCAAGATTTTCGTCAGCGTCGAGATACGCTCGAATGAATTCGGCCCAGCGATTACGCTCGTCATGGGACGTACGCGCATAACCGAAACCAGGCAGATCAGCGATGATCCGGGCAGCCTCTTTCCAAAGATAGAAGTGAATTTTCCGGGTCTTTCCAGGCTCATTGCTGACCTGTGCCAGCCGACCTCCGATCAGTGCATTGATCAGGGAACTCTTGCCGACGTTCGATCGCCCGACCATGGCAATTCGAGGCTGCCGGTTGCCTTTCAGAAACTCACCTTTCAATAAATCCGGCAACTGAGCCGCATCGCCCACAGTCACCAAAAACTCGCCCGCCATGATGATTACCTCGGTTCACCCGTAAAACAGTCAGTTGAGATCTGAACCGCCTTTTTCATTGGTTTACCGGAAACGAATGCCAAAAGCGAATGGCAAACCGGGTGAACCTGTTCAAAAAACCATTAAAAATCAGCCTTCGCATTCCTGAAGTCCCCAAAAAGGATGGTGGATCTGAACCCGGGACGACTCGGAATGTCCTTTGCTCAAAGCCCGCTCCGAACACAACAGAAAAGGAGAAAAATGTATGTGGCAAATCCGAATTCAAGATCCCTCCGGTGAAACCAGAATCCTGCCGGTTCAGGGAACCGTGATCCTGGGACGAGGCGAATCGGTTTCCATTCCGCTTCGCGATCCGACAGCCGCCCTGGAAGCGGCGATTCTGACGCCTGCCCCAAGTCTGGCGCCCCACCCCCTGAACGGGCTGACAAAAGGCGGGGAAACTTCCCCGTACTGGCTTAAAATCCCCCAAAACGCGCCCGCCTGCATTCTTGGTGACCTGTCCATTCGGGAGAGCCATTTACCCATCGGGCTGCCGTTCAAACTCGGTGAAACAAAACTCGTCCTCGAAACCAGCTCACGAAACGATGCACTTCCCGCCCAGCCATCCGGTTTTCCCCATTGGCTCACCCGCTCCGATGAAGGTCGACGCGTTCTTTGGATGACCAAGAAAGCCGCCGCGACTCCGCTTTCGATTTATCTCGCCGGAGAGACCGGAACCGGAAAGGAGGTCCTCGCCCACCTGATCCACGGCTGGAGCGAGCGCGCCGCCGGACCGTTCGTCCCGCTTCACTGCGGCGCCCTTCCTCTTTCACTCGCTGAAAGCGAACTATTCGGCCACGTCAAAGGTGCGTTCACGGGCGCGATTCACCACCGCCCCGGAGCTTTGATGCAAGCTCATGGCGGCACGCTTTTCCTGGATGAAATCGGGGATCTTCCCCTGGACATTCAGGTAAAGCTGCTCCGTTTTCTCGAGAACGGCGAGATCCGTCCGGTTGGCGCCGATCGTCCCTCCCGCGCTGACGTTCGATTGCTCTGCGCCACCCATCACCCGCTGAACAAACTCGTCGAAGAAGGAAAATTCAGACGCGACCTCTATTATCGGCTGGCATCCGTAACGATTGAAATCCCGCCACTCCGGTCGCGCCCCGAGGACATCGAAATGCTTGCCCGCCGCTTCGCGGGTGAACTTCAGAGGAGCATCTCGCCGCGCGCGCTCCTCCGGCTCCAGGCACACTCGTGGCCCGGAAATGTTCGCGAACTGCGGCATGCCATCGAACGCGCGAGCGGCCTGGCAGGTCCCTTCACCCCCACTCTTGGCGAAGAAGCCTTCGAGTTTCTTCTGACTCCGCAGAACGTCACTCAGAACCCAAGCATCGAGCTGGGGGCCGCTGTCCTCACCCTTGCTGAAATGGAACGCGTTCTGCTGCTGAAAGCCCTTCGCCTGGCAAAAGGAAATCGCGCGAACGCGGCCAAAATACTCGGGGTCGCGCGAAGTACCCTTTTCGAAATGCTGAAGCGGCATAAGGTCTGCGGCCCCAAAAGCCGGGTTTCCTTCGATTGCGAAAACCTGGCCGTGGCTTAAGGACGGGCATTCGAGGCTCGGGCGGTCAGGTTAACTGATCACAAGATCATTGAAAAAGAGGTCCTCGACCTTGCCGCTCGGGAGCCAGCCGTTCAGCTTTTCTATCAATCGTGCCTTCAATTTTTTCTTGCCGTCGCGGGACAAAAGATCATCTCGCGTCAGGGAAGCAAAAACATTCGTAATCTGATCCTGAGCTCGGGCGAGATTGTCCTCGATGAAATAGCGGGTTTCCTTGCTGTCACATTCGATCACAATCTCGACCTCAGCCACACTGTTCACTCCGCGGGCAGGGGGCGGAGAATCAATCGGTGCGATATCGACGGTGAACTTGCCGAGCGTGAGAGTGCTGAATTTATGCTTCGCGTGTTCAGCCTGCTTCTGAATGAATTCTCCGAGATTCTTCGACGTCTGCTCGGCCGCGGTACTTTGATATTTTCGCAGGTCCTGATAACGAATATAGCGTTCGTAAACAATCGAGAGAACAATCGCGACTCCGAGCACTCCGATAAAGAAAAGAATCGCCATTCTCCGGCTCGGAAGATCGCCGCCCCGCACCGCTTCGAACATCTGTACGATGACGTCACGAACGGCGCGCGAGTATTTTTCGGCGCGCGCGTTTCTGGGAATTTGAAATTGGGGAATGTGCAACCGTTGTCTTAGAGAGGAACCCACTTCTTGCTCAGGTTCACCTTCGACTTGCTCGGCCACCACATTGCCGTCATCGGATGGGGATGGGGATGGGGATGAAGTGGCCGTCCCCTCGGCAGGTGTTTCAGCCTCAAGCTGCTTTTCCATAACACCCGTTTCAGCACCTGCAGTTGGGGGATGATTAGGATCAGCCATCCTATAAGATTAGCCGGGTCCTCAGTTACCCTCAAGTTCTGAAAAAAGTTGTGATCGAAGTCACTCCAATGCTTAAATTGGAATCAAGGTGTTTATGAAGATCCTCAGATACCTGAATCTTTTTGTCGGCATTTTGCTATTCACCTTTGGCTCTGGATGCGCCCTTTTTGAAACAGTTCCAACCCGGCGAGCCTCGACCGGCAACGCCGTTCAGACAGCCACGCCAGAACAGTCAGAAATGGACGAAGAGCGCCGGCTTCGCCGCGAACAGCAGCTCCAACGGGCGCTGAACGAGGCGAATTTGATCCCGGGAATGAGCACTCAGGAAGTGCGAGCGGCATGGGGCGAGCCGCGCGAAATCGACTCAGCGGGAGATCCTCGCCTCGGTAACGAGAAATGGACCTACTACAACGGACTGTCCAGCCGCTGGAGCATCAGTTCAACGCGGATCGTCTATTTCGAAGCCGGAAAAGTGGTGGGGTGGCGCTCTCAGTGACAGGGCACTTTGGGATTGCTGCCCGGACTAATGCAGGGCTTCACTGTAACGATCTTCCATGCTAGCTTGGGCCATTCCATGGAACCATTTTTCGAATTTGAAAAGCCCATCGTTAACCTCGAGAAAAAGCTCCGCGATCTTCAAGAATTAGCCAAGCAGGAGGGCGTGGATTTCTCCAACGAAATCACGATTCTCGAAAAGAAAGTCATTCAACTGATCGAGGACACCTATTCGAAGCTGACCCCTTGGCAAAAGGTTCAGCTCTCCCGACATCCCAACCGGCCCTATACCCGGGATTACGTCGACGCACTCTTCCCGGATTTTATGGAATTGCATGGCGACCGCACCTTCGGAGACGATGAAGCAATTCTGGGCGGAATGGCAACCTGGCCCCCCGCTGAACCAGGAGTTCTGACGAGCGTCGATCCCGCGAATCAGAAGAATCGAACTTCCATTCTCATCCTGGGACATCAAAAAGGCCGGACCACGAGACAGAAAATGGAACGCAATTTTGGAATGGGAAAACCAGAAGGCTATCGCAAGGCGATGCGCCTGATGGCTCTCGCCGAACGTTCCAGAATGCCGATTCTTACGTTCATCGATACGCCAGGCGCTTATCCGGGCGTTGAAGCCGAAGAACGGGGTCAATCGCAGGCAATCGCCGAAAGCATTCAAACGATGTTCAATCTGACGGTCCCGATCGTGGCGGTCGTTATCGGTGAAGGCGGTTCAGGCGGCGCCCTCGCGATCGGAGTGGCCGACTCTGTCCTGATGCAGGAATACAGCACGTATTCCGTCATCTCGCCTGAGAGCTGCGCCTCGATTCTCTGGAGCAATTCGGCATTTGCCGAAAAAGCCAGCAGCTGTCTGAAAATGAGCCCATCCGAGCTGCTCAAACTCGGCGTGATTGACGGGATTATTCCGGAACCGAAGGGAGGCGCCCACCGCGACCATACAGGTGCCTCGCTGCTTCTCCGGGAAACTTTGCTAAAAACTTTCGAGCCGCTTTTGAAAGCAGCGAAGAAATCTCCCAAAAAGATGATCGCGGATCGCATTCAAAAATTCCGGGTAATGGGCCAGGCGGCTTTGGACCACGCCCCCAACCTATCGGCAACTCCATGACTCAGCTCATCGTCGTTTCGGCTCCCTCGGGCGCCGGCAAAACAACTCTCTGCAACAGGCTGTTGAGTGACTTTCCCCAATTGACGCTTTCGATTTCGTCGACGACCCGTGCCCCGAGAGGACAGGAGCAGGACGGCCGGGAATACTTCTTTCTCGCCAAAGACGATTTCGAGGAACGCATACGATCCGATCGTTTCGCGGAATGGGCGTTGGTCCACGGGAATTATTACGGGACCTCAAAAGAGGTCATCGAATCGGCTTTCGCCGAAGGACGCTCCGTTTTGTTTGATATCGACGTCCAAGGGGCCGCGATTCTGCGCAAGACGTACGGAAAAGACTGTTTCCTGGTCTTCATCTCACCGCCGAGTGTCGAGGCTCTGGAAGCCCGGCTTCGAAAACGCGCGACCGATAACGAAGAAACAATTCAGCGCCGTTTGAAGAATGCGCGGGCTGAAATGGCCCGAACCGGGGAATTCGATCTGGTCATCATCAACGATGACCTTGAACGCGCTTACCTGGAATTGAAGAACGCCGTTAACCAACGCCTGTCGGGGTCCAATGGCTGTTAATCCCAACGCGACGCTCGAGTCAATCTGCAACACCGTCGCGAGTTACTATCCAGACGCGAAGTTCGATTTGATTCGCAAAGCCTACGGCTTTGCCGAAGAAGCTCATCGCGGCCAGCTCAGATCAAGTGGCGAACCGTACATGATTCATCCGGCCGAGGTCGCGCAGACCCTCGCCAATCTCAAACTGGACATGTCGAGCATCGCGGTCGGACTCCTCCATGACACGGTCGAGGACACCCATGCGACTTTCGCGCAGATTGAAAAGGAATTCGGGAAAGACATCGCCGATCTCGTGGACGGAGTCACGAAACTTTCGCAGATGACGTTCAAGACGTCCGAGGAAAAACAGGCCGAAAATTTTCGCAAAATGATCCTGGCCATGGCCAAGGATATTCGAGTCATTCTCGTCAAACTGGCGGATCGTCTGAACAACATGCAGACGCTGGAACATCTGCCTCCGCACAAACAGGCGATTATCGCGCAGGAAACACTCGATATCTACGCGCCGATCGCCAACAGACTCGGTATCGGCTGGATCAAGCTCGAACTCGAAGACCTTTGCCTCCGTTACCTTCATCCGGACGTTTATTACCGGCTCGCTCAACGGGTCGCAAAAACGAAACGCGAGCGCCAGAAATACATCGACGACTTTTGCGAACTCTTGAACGAAAAATTGAAGGAGTACGACATCGTCGCGCAGGTTTTCGGTCGCGCGAAACACTTTTTTTCAATTTTCAACAAAATGGAAAGACGCAAGGTCGATTTCGACCAGGTCTACGACATCATCGCGTTCCGAATCATCGTCGACAATATCACCGAGTGCTACAAAGCACTCGGCGTCATTCACGCCTCTTTCAAGCCCGTCCCGGGTCGGTTCAAGGATTACATCGCGATGCCCAAGGCAAACGCCTATCAGTCCCTTCACACCACCGTGATCGGCACTACCGGCGAACGCGTTGAAATCCAGATTCGTACCCAGGACATGAACCAGATCGCCGAAGGCGGCATCGCGGCGCACTGGAAGTACAAAGAAGGGCGCTTCGACAGCCGCTCCCGCGAGAACGTGGAATGGGTCAACCGGCTGCTCGAATGGCACAAGGATCTTTCGGACCCGAATGAATTCCTCGAAACGGTGAAAATCGATCTGTTCGCCGAGGATGTGTTCGTTTTCACGCCGAAAGGCGAAGTTAAGCAGCTCTCGCACGGCGCCACCCCGCTCGATTTCGCGTACGCCGTCCACACCGATGTCGGAAACAAATGCGTGGGCGCGAAGGTGAATGGAAAGATCGTTCCGCTGAAGCATCGTTTAAAATCCGGCGACACGGTCGAGATTATCGCCTCGGCTTCCCAGACACCCTCGAAAGACTGGCTTAAGATAGTTCGAAGTTCCCGGGCCAAAGCCAAGATCCGCGCCTTCATTAAGGAACAGGAACGGGATCGCGCGAAAGAACTGGGCAAGGACCTCCTCGAAAAGTCGCTCAGGTCCTATGAACTTACGATCGCCAAGACTGAAAAGTCAGGCGACCTGCTGCGAATCGCGCAACATTACAATCTGAGAACGATCGACGAACTTTATACCGGCATCGGATACGCGCGGATACTGGCGGATGACGTCATCCCGTTGCTGATCCCAAAAGAAGCGCTCGAACGAAAAACCGAAGCGGCCAAAGCGGAGGACGAAAGTTTTCTCAAGAAAGTCTTCAACGTAACGAAGAGAAAGACTGAAGCGCGGAACGCCATCACCGTCGCCGACCTTGACGACGTCCTGATCCGGTTCGGGCGCTGCTGTAACCCCCTCCCCGGAGACAGCATCATCGGATTCATCACGCGCGGGCGCGGAGTCACGATTCACACCGCAACCTGTACCAAAGCCATCGACAATGACCAGGAACGTCGTGTCGAGGTGCAATGGAACATGGCCGAAAAGAAGTTGATCAAGCGGCATGTCAAGATCCGGGTCCTTTCTCTCGACGAACCGGGCTTCCTGGCGCTCATGTCACAGGCCATTACCTCTTCAGGCGTGAATATTTCGTCCGCGAATGTGCGCACGACGAAAGACAAAAAAGCGATCGCGGTCTTCGATGTGGAGGTCAGTGATCTTTCGCAGCTTCAGAAGATCACGAGCGCCCTCGAAGGGAAAAAAGGCGTCATCAGTGTTGAGCGGGTACGATCATAGGCAGGCGGCGCTCAAGATTCGCGGCACTCATCTGCCGGGAGCCGGCCAGAGTTGTTCAGGAGGCCGCTCGCCACGGCTGAGATAACTTCGAAATTCTTTTAAACGGCCCGCCTGATCCTGTTTGAGCGCGTTTAAACGGGCGTCGCGCTCGCGTTCACGCGCCTTCCTCTCGTCTTTCATCATTTGCAGAAGTGCTTTGCGCCGGGCGACGAAATCGCGGACATAAACCCGTCTCTCGGCAGGAACCTTGTTCTCGGCAAAAAAACGGTGTCGCGCTTTGCGTTCACTGGTTTCCCATTCACTGAGTCGGGCTGCCTGCGAAGCCTTCAGTTCCTTGAGATCGAACTTCTGGCGGTGTGCGAGGGCCTTGGCTTCGGAACGGAGAGCGCGCGTGAATTCCTTGAGAATCTTTGAGGCCTCAGCCGGGGAAATCAGCAATGGCCGCGGCGAAGGGCTCGGCCCAAAACTCACAACAGGTCCCGGCACTGCCGAAGGACTTGCTGTTGCTGGAGTTGCTGCCGAAGGGCTTGCGGACGGTCTTATCGAAGGCGAGATCACTGGCGCCGGTGATGCGTGCGAGTAACCGGAAAAAACTAAACTCAGTAGTATCGCCCGAAACAGGTGAGTTCTTCTCATCTTCACTTGGTCAAACAGCTACGGCATGATGACTTGAATTCGATCGACTTTGAATCCATAGCCATTCACGCTGACGTCCGACGTTAAACGAATGGTGCCGGAATCACCAACGATATAGGTGGTCATGTAATCCGCCTGCTCGCCCGAAATTTTTTCAAGAACCTCGCCTGAACGCGTTTCCAGACGGACAAAGTCGTACCCGGATTCCGTACCGATTTTCTCGAAATGCACCCGAATGTATTTGGCACCTGGGTGCTCGACATTGAAGGTCAGATCGGATTTGGGAGCATAGGGATGAACCGATTCGATGGTGACCGGGACGTCTTTCCAGAGCGACTCATCAGGATCGATGGAAGGCGGGACGATTCCATGGAGCGCGTTGTAAGCGTTCACACGTCCTTTGGCCATCACTTTTCGGCTCAGGTTTCGCACGGGGTCGCTGGTCGTGATCAGTCTCCGTTTGACCTCGGCAAAATCCCAGTTCGGATTGACTGAAAGCAAAAGCGCCGAAATCCCGGCAATATGAGGAGTCGCCATTGAGGTGCCGCTGAATGCCGCGTATTTGCCGCCTTTGACGGTGCTGTAAACTTGTACCCCTGGAGCCGCTACGTGGACCGAGTTGACTCCCCAGTTCGAGAAGTTCGCGATGCTGTCCTTATTGTCCGTGGCCGCGACCGAGATGATGTTACCGAAAGGAAAGTTTGCGGGATAGGATGGGCCCGTATCATTGTTGGTTCCGTCGTTCCCGGCGGCAGCCACGAAAATGATCCCGGCTTCTTCCGTCCTCTTCACGGCATCGCTCAGCGATTGCGCGAATTGGCTCCCCCCCCAGCTATTGCTCATCAGATTGACTTTCATCATGCGCGCATAATTGACGGCTTCAATGGCCGCCTGGAGAGTTCCGCCACCACTGGCGTCCAGGAACTTTACGGGCATCAGGGACACTTCCCAGTTCACTCCCGAAACGCCGATTCCATTATTCCCCACTCCGCCGATCGTGCCGGCGCAATGTGACCCGTGGCCGTGATCGTCGTTCGAATCCTTGTTGTTCCGCGCGAAGTTCCAGCCGTGAAGATCGTCGACGAAGCCATTGCCGTCATCGTCCTGTCCGTTTGTGGCCAAATCACCCGCCTCGCCAGGATTGGAGTAGAGATTGGCCGCGAGATCGGGATGATCCCACTGAATGCCGGTGTCAATCACGGCGGCGACGATGTTACGGCTGCCGCGAAAACCTTGCTGCCAGAGCGGAAGGACCCGAATGTCGGATCCCGGAGTGCCGATCTGTCCTGCCGCGTCCTTCTGGCCCGTGTTATGGATGCCCCAGGTTTTCACGAGATCAGGGTCGTTTGGAATTCCGTCGTCCAGGATGTAAAACATGTAATTGGGTTCGGCATACTCGACCGAGGGTTCAGCCGAGAGAATCGCAACGGCTTTCGAGACGTCCTCGTCTTTGGCCATTCGGACTTTCAAAAGTTCACGGTCCGTCTTGAAGGGTTTTACGTCGATGACGGCATGAGCACCGAGCCGGCTCTGCAACGTCGTGATCGCGTTCGACTGCAGCAGCCTTTTTGCGCCGGACTGCCGGGTTTTTACGACGAGTTCACCGGGAGCATGTTGCTGCGTGAGCCTGGCGCGAATCGCCGCGATCGCCCCCGTCTCGGTCGCCGAGCAAATCAAGAACGAAAAGATCAAAAACTTGAGCCAGTGAGAACTCTGTTGCATGCACCCTCCGCAACGGAATTGAGGACGAGATAATTCCCGTCAGTGTCATCGAGCGTCCTTATTTAGTCAAGCGCTCGGAGGGTTATATTTACGTTACTCGCGCGATGCGGGCATCAAAATTTTGCGCCAATCTCTGACGCGAATCGTGGGAGTGACTTTGCCGCGAAAACGGTTCAATTCCGGAACGCCCGCCCACTCGCCATCCTCACCCGTAACGGGAGTAGTGTTGCGCTCTGCAGCATGAAACCAAATAGCCTCGATGGCGTTAGAGTCTTTCGAAAAATCGTTCGAAGATCCCAGACTGAACTTTACGTGACGCCCTTTGATGACCTGCTGTCCGCGAACTGTTGCCCGAAATACGAAGACCGGCTCGGGGTTACCAGGGCCAAAAGGCCCCAATTTTTCTAATTCCGCGACAGTCCCGACGTCAAACTCACGAACGTTACACTCCCCTTCCACGAGGAGGGGGTGAATTTCCAGATCTTGCGGCGCCCGCGCCAGCGCTTCGTCAAAAAGCCGCGTGAAAGCTTCCACCTGCTCCGGGGCAATTGAAAGCCCTGCGGCATGCTTATGCCCTCCGAACCCCAGAAGGACGGAAGAACTTTCACGAAGCGCGGCAAGTACATCCTTGCCACCGTAGGACCGGATACTCCCTTTTCCGATATCTTCCTTCAACGCAATCACTGCCGCAGGTCGATGAAAGGTCTCAGTCACGCGGGTCGCGACGATTCCGACAACTCCCTCATGCCAGCCTGGGTCGGCAACAACGACGCCGTGCTGGAAAGAACCTTCGGCGATCCCCTTTTCCACTTTGACCCGAACTTCGTCCCAGATCTGATTCTGAATCTCCGCCCGTTCAGCATTCAGTCGTTCGAGATCCTGCGCAAGCCGCGTCGCCCTCGAAGCATCGACCGTCGTCAAAAGATCAAGCGCGATACTCGCGGATTGCATCCGGCCGGAGGCGTTGATCCTGGGCCCGAGGACAAACCCGAGGTGCCCGGGGCTGATTTCCCTGGAACCCAGCCCCGCTGCTTCGAGAAGCGCTCGAACACCCGGCTTTTTCGAATTTTTCAAGACCTCGAGGCCGTGCCGCGCCAAAATGTGATTGTCGCCGACGAGCGGGACCATATCAGCGGCGGTCGCCATCACCACAAGATCCAGATGCTGACGCAAATTCGGCTCGGGGGTTCCCGGAGAAAACCAACCCTCTTCTCGGCCCCGAACACGAAGGGCGATCACCAGATAATAGGCGACCCCGCAGCCGCAAAGCTGCCTGAGACCGCTTGGGCAATCGTCTCGTTGCGGATTCACCACGGCCACCGCGGACGGCAGGCCCCGTTCAGGATCAAGCTGATGATGATCCACCACAATCAGGTCAATGCCGAGCTCCCGGGCACGTTCCGCGGCGTCAAAGCTCGAGATGCCGCAGTCAACAGTGAGAAGAACCCGGACACCCTCACCGGCCGCTTCTTCGACAGCCCGGACATTCAAACCGTAACCGTCTTTGAACCGATCCGGCTGACGCACGTCAAAAGTCATCCCGAAGTCCCTGAAAACCCAGGTCAGGAGCGCGGCTCCGGTTGTTCCGTCAACATCGTAGTCGGCAAATACGCGAACCTTTTCGCCCCTTGCCCTTGCTTCGGCAAGCCGCGAAACGGCACGATCCATATCCCGAATCGTCGAAGGAGAAGAAAGGGACTCGAACTTGGGGTTCAGAAATTTCTGAATCGCCTCAGAAGTTGAAAGCCCGCGCATCAAGCAGACCTGAACAGCCAGGCTCGACAGACCCGTTTCTTTCTGAAGCAACGGTATCCGCTCGCTAAACCCGGTATTCTCCAACCTCAGCTTCCAGGGTCGAACGGGCGAAGCTTTCATTTAAGACTGAAGCTTCGGCTGAGCGCGCATCGCACCCGGGCTGTTCTTTCGGTTTTTCGCTTGGGGCGAAGCCGCCATTTTGGCCGCGCGTTTGGCCTGGTATTCGGTAATCCAAACGACCAGCGCGCTTGCCACGAAAATTGAAGAATAAGAACCCACGATGAGACCTACCATCAGAGTGAAAGCAAAGTCCTGGATGACCTTTCCGCCCAATGCCCAAAGGGCGAAGACCGTCAAAAAAGTGGTCATCGATGTCAGGATCGTGCGTGCGAGCGTTTCATTGATCGCGCGATTGACAGCATCTCGGATTTTCATCTCAGGATGGTTCTGAACGGTTTCCCTCACCCGGTCGTACACAATGATCGTGTCATTGTTGGAATAGCCGATCAAAGCGAGGAGCGCCGCCAGGATCTGAAGATCGAATTGTTTCTGGGTCAGGATAAATACGCCCAACGTAATCACGGTATCGTGGAACAGCGCGATCACCGCACCCGGCGAGTATCGGTAATCAAACCGGATCGTCACGTAAACAAGAATGCAAAGAAGCGCATAAAACATGGAGAGAAAGCCGCTGATCCGAAGTGAACTCCCGGCCGCCGGCCCGACCACATCCACCCGCTGAATTTCGTACTCCTTGGGTTGAAGTAACTTGGCGAGAGCGCCGTCAATCTGGGAAGAAACGCGATTGAGGGAGCTTTCGTCTCCTTGCGCCTTGACGAGGAATTCGTGCGCGCTCGGCTCGCCGATTTGTTGGACGCGAAGCCCTTTTAGCCCCGCATTATCCAGCTCTGAGCGGACCTTCCCGATATCCCATGCAGCTGGGACCTTGAGCTGGACTTCCGCTCCTCCGGTGAAATCAATGCCGTAGTTCAAGCCTTTCGTGAAGAAAAGGACCACGGTGGCCAGAATCGCCAGTCCCGAAATACTGACCCAAATGTGCCGTTTGCCTACAAAGTCGAATTGTGTGTCCGGGCGAATCAGTTGAAACATGAGGTTTTCCTTCGGTTAGATGCTTATGCTTTCCTGGCCTTTGAGTTCCATGCGCCTGAGATACGCATCGAAGATCAGCCGGCAGACAAAAACGGCCGTGAACAAGGTCGTCACGATTCCGATCAACATGGTAACGGCGAACCCTTTGATCGGGCCCGTTCCGTACATCAGGAGAACGATCGCTGCCGCGGCATTCGTAACGTTCGCGTCCAGGATCGTTCTGAACGCTTTCTGAAATCCGGCCTCGATCGCGCCGTGCGCTTTCTTGCCCAGCCTCAGTTCCTCCCGTATTCGTTCATAAATAACGACATTCGAGTCAACCGCGATACCGACCGTCAACGCGATACCCGCGATGCCCGGTAAAGTCAGCGTGGCTTCCAGACCGACCAAAATCGCAAGCACGAACAAAACGTTCAGCAAAAGTGAAAATGCCGCGATCAGCCCGCTGCCGCGGTAATAGAACGCGATAAAGATGAAGACCGCGATCGCTCCGATGAACGCGGCAAAAGCGCCTTTATTGATCGAGTCCTGCCCAAGCGAGGGTCCAACGACCCGCTGCTCGAGGAATTCAAGCTGCGCAGGCAGAGCACCGGCCCGGAGCACGATCGCGAGGTCCTTCGCTTCTTTCATGACCTCGTCGCCATCGCCACGACCGAGCGTGATCTGACCGTGACCGCCGCCGATCCGGGTCTGAATAACGGGAGCGGAATGAACGATGTTGTCGAGAACGATCGCAAGCCGTTCCTGAATGTGATCGCCCGTCAGCTTTTCGAACTGGGTGGCTCCGCGCGGTTTAAGAGAAAACGCGACGTAAGGCCGCCGGTTCTCCTGGTCGAACTGGACACTCGCGTCCGAGAGTTCGTCGCCCGTTACTTCGGTTTTCGAAAAGAGCAGATACGGTATCCGGGACGTTTCCTGGCCCGCCGCATTCTTCGTCCGTTCGAAAGAAATCTCGTTGCCTTCTGGAATTTTCCCCTTCGCAAAGTCATTTACCTTTTTGACGTATTCGGAGAATTTCTGGCCTTCCTTGTACGAAAGATTATTCGTCTTTTCGATCTCGGCCACGAGTTCGGCAACTTGAGCAGGAGCCATGGCCTTATCATTGACGATCTTAAACTCGAGCTTGGCGGTTCGTCCGATCAGATCCTTCGCGCGATCGATTTCGCGTACTCCCGGCAATTCGACGACCAGCCGGTCAGTCCCCTGGCTCGCGATGCTCGGTTCGGCCACGCCGAATTCGTCAATTCGATTCCGGATAACTTCGATGCTCTGATTGATCGTCCGTTCACGGACCTCGACACGATAGTCGCGTGCGATACCGACTTCGAAGCGGCCCGGCTTCTCATCGGCCAGGCGAAATCTCCAGAATTCATTTTTGATCAGATTATAGAGTTCATCGCGTTTCGCAGGGTTAAACTCCACGGCAATATGCGGATCATCGGCAGGCAAGCCTTCGGTAATCGTCTTGACGCTCGTCAGTTCGATTCCCTTCTCCTTTGCCCGGTCCTGAAGACTTGCGGAGTCTCGAGTGACGACCTCTTTGAAGACTTTGTTGAAGTCCGCCCCCAGAACCATATAGAGGCCGCCCTGCAAGTCCAACCCGAGGTTGATCTTCTGTTTAAAAGGGAACTTCGTCGTCGCGAGGTCCAGGTTCGCGATCGTGGGATACACGTACACGCACGAGAGCCCCGTAAAAAACACCAATAACAACAGTTTGCTCCACCAGCTTCGCGTCATTTTGTCGACTCCTACATGAGATCTTTGATTTGGCCTTTGACGACCTGAGCGACTTGGCTTTTCAAGATTTTGATACGAACGTTGTCGGCGATTTCCAAAGTCACGACTTTTTCGGTAATGCCGGTGATTTTGCCAAGAATTCCCGAAGTGGTGATGACCTCATCACCATGCTGCAGGGAAGAAATCATCTTTTGCTGCTCTTTCATTTTTTTCTGCTGCGGCCGGATCATGAGAAAATAGACGACCGCGAACATCGCGAGAAAGGGAACGAGCATACCGCCGATTCCAGGCTGTTGAGGAGCTCCGCCGGGTACGGTGCCAGGACCAGGGGTCCCGGCGGGAACCGCAGGACCTTCGGCGAAAGCCGAAGCCGCCCAGAACACAAGCAGGAAGAAAACATTCAGAAGATGAGATACCGTCGAATGATAAAGTTTACGCATAGTCCCTTTCAAATGAACGTCAAACCGAACGAAACAGTACAAACGGCCCACAAAACTTCTAGTGCCTTGATTTGGTATAGAAAGATTTAATCCAATCGTCAAACCGATTCTCCAAAATTGCCGTTCGCATCTCTGTCATGAGCCGAACATAGTAGGTCAGATTATGGATCGTATTGAGCCGGGCCGACAAAACCTCACGGCAAATGAAGAGGTGTCGGAGATACGCCCTGGAATACTGCGTACACGTTTCACAAGGGCACTCTGGATCAAGCGGCCCCGGATCATCCGCATATTTCGAGTTCTTGATGTTGATCTTGCCCTGGGAAGTAAAGAGCTGACCATTTCGCGCATTGCGGGTCGGCATCACGCAATCGAACATGTCAATCCCGGCGCGAACGCCTTCTACGAGATCCTCAGGGCGCCCAACGCCCATCAGATAACGCGGTTTGTCGACCGGGAGAAACGGAGCCGTGAAATAGGCCATCTTCTGCATCAGCTCCGGCGACTCACCGATGGAGAGCCCGCCGATGGCGAACGCATCAAAAGGAAGGGACGTAATCTCCCGTGCCGATTGGACCCGGAGTTCTTCGTAAAGACCGCCTTGGACAATTCCGAACCGCGCCTGATGGGATTTCAGAGGCACCTCGAGGCCGCGTTCCGCCCATTTCAGGGTTCGTCGCATCGCTAATTGAACTTCCTCGGGTTTGGCGGGATAAGGTGGACATTGATCGAAGGCCATCACCATGTCGCTTCCGAGGGCCTTTTGGATCGCCATCGAAAGTTCAGGCGTGAACCGATGCGAGCTGCCATCGATGTGGGACTGAAAGGTCACGCCGTCGTCGTCAATCTTGTTCAAAGCGGAAAGCGAGAATACCTGAAACCCTCCGCTATCGGTCAGAATCGGCCCGTCCCAATTCATGAAACGGTGAAGCTCGCCGAGCCGTTCCACGCGATCGTGCCCGGGCCTGAGATAAAGATGATAGGTATTGCCGAGGATGATCTGAGCTGACATCCGCCGCAGTTCTGCCGTGGTGACTGCCTTGACCGAACCGACCGTTCCGACCGGCATGAATACCGGCGTCAGGATTTCCTGGAGCTGTCCCGTCGCTCCCGCGAGCGAAAGCCGGCCCGCGCGTGCGCGAGCCACGCCATTTTCATCCGACAGGGACTTCTCCACTATGAATTGCAGGGGACGGGTCATACGATGAAAGGGTTCTCTCTTTTTTCGATGCCGATTTTCGTTTCAGGGCCATGGCCGGGACAAACGCGGGTCGCATCGTCCAAAACGAAAAGCCGTTCACGAATACTTGAAAGTAGAACGTCCATGTCGCCCCCCCAGAGGTCCGTCCGCCCGATGCTTCCCTGAAAAAGAGTGTCACCTGAAAAGACCGTTTCAGAAATACCTGCCGCGGGATCGGCGTGTAGACGAAGCGACAGTCCCCCGGGGCTGTGTCCCGGGGTGTGGATCACGGTGAAGCAAAGATCCCCGACCTTGAACGATTCTCCATCCAAAACAAATTGATCGACCGGCAGCGGCGGATCATAGGTAAGCCCGAACATGGCACCTTGAGATTGGAGTTCGTTCCAGAGGGATGAATCCGCGCGATGCAGGAGAATTTTCGGACGGGATACCGGGGCGAACTCCCCTTCGAGTGCTTCGCAAAGAGTTCGCGTCGCGCCAAAATGGTCAAGATGAGCATGAGTATGGAACAGATACTTTACCGTGAGCTTGGCCTCGGAGCGCCCGCCGCTTTCGGTACCGAGAGCGCGAAGAGCTTTCAGGATTCGTTCGCAGTCGCCGCCCGGATCGATCACCATCGCCTCTCTGGTCCGCGAACAGACGACAATCCAGCAATTCACCTGAAAAGGTCCTACGACAACCGGCCGGTCCAAAATCATAAATCCATCCAACTTTCACCTTTTGCGACGTTCACTTTAAGCGGGACATCGAGTGTGAGCGCCCCTTCCATCGCATCCGTCACGAGCTTCAGGACGATGTCGGCCTCGTCCTTCGGGCAATCCAGGACGACTTCGTCGTGAACCTGAATGATCAACCGCGATCGACAGCCTCGTTTCGCGAGCGCATGATCGATTTCTATCATCGCAAGCTTCATGAGATCAGCCGCCGTGCCCTGAATCGGCGTATTCATGGCCATTCGCTCGGCATTGGCGCGAACGGCGGGATTCGCTGACCGGATATCCGGCAGGTACCGCTTCCGCCCGAGAAGGGTGCTGACGGAACCCTGTTCACGGGCTTCCATGATCAGACGGTCAAGAAAGGTTTTTACGCCGCTATAACGGGCGAAGTAACGGTCGATAACCGCTTTTGCCTCGCCACGCGGGATCTTGAGTTCCTGAGCCAGACCAAAAGCGGTTTTGCCGTACATAAGGCCAAAGTTGATTGCCTTGGCAATTCCCCGTTGACGATCATCCACCTGTTCGGGGGTAATTCCGAAGATCTCCCCGGCAGTCCTTCGATGGACATCTTCGTCTTTCTGAAAAGAACGAATCAATTCAGCGTCGCCGCTCATGTGAGCGAGAATTCGAAGTTCAATCTGACTGTAATCGGCCGCGACGAGGACATTCCCGGCCGAGGGTCCCGGCGAGAGCCCATCTGAAGGCCCCTGAGAAGGAACGAAAGCACGCCTGATCTTCCGGCCACGATCACTGCGAATCGGAATATTCTGAAGATTCGGCTCGGAACTCGAGAGCCGTCCCGTGGCGGTAACCGTCTGGTGGAACCCTGCATGAATTTTGCCCGTTTTGGGATCCCGAAGAAGCGGAAGCGGGTCAACATAAGTCCCCTTCAGCTTCGAAATTTCGCGATATTCCAGCAGGAGCCGCGGCACTTCGTGCAAAGGCGCCAGGGCTTCCAGGACCTGCGCGTCGGTCGAATAACCTGTTTTCGTTTTTCCCTGAACCGGGAGCTTAAGTTCTTCGAAAAGGAGGGTTGCGAGCTGTTTGGGGGAATTCAGGTTCACCGGGCCTTGAGTGTAGGCCTGGACGCGAAGCTCGATATTTTCAAGGTCCCGCTCGAATTCCTTCGAAAGCGAATGAAGCCATTCCACGTCGATCGAGACGCCTTCGCGTTCCATTCTGGCCAGCACGTCGACGAGCGGAAGATCGATCGTCGCGAACACCTCCATCAGATGTTCTTCCTGCAGCCGCTTTTTTAGCACTTCCCAAAGGCGAACCGCGACCCAAGCGTCCTCCGCGGCATAGCGCGTGGCCAAGTCGAGAGGAACCAGATCAAACCCGATCTGATCTTTTCCCTTTCCACAGACCTGCTCAAACGTCAGGACTGAGTAATCCAGGTATTTTTCGGCAAGCGCCTGCAGGTTAAAGCGCCCCTCCGAATTGAGAACATAGGCGGCTACCATCGTATCAGCGCCGATTCCGTCGGGTTTGAGACCGAGCTGGGTCAGGACACTCCAATCGTACTTTAAATTCTGGCCGATCTTTTTGAAACGCGGATCTTCGAGATAGGGCCTGAGTGCCTCGAGAACGCGCTCAGCCGGGAGTTGCTCGACTGAGGAACCGCGATGCCCCACGGGGATATAATAGCTCGCCGATGGTTCCGCACAGACCGCCACACCCACGAGTTCAGCCTGCCGGGGGTTCAAGGAGGTTGTTTCGAGATCAAACCCGAACTCCTTGGTTCTTTCGATTTCCCCGATCAAGGCGCGTAACTGCTCTTCCGTCCGGATCGTTTTGAATTCAACAGGAGGCGGGGCGAAGGTGCCGGGTCTCTCCGTCCGGCCGGGCGTCCCGGTCTGGCTGGTGACGTAGGGACCTCCCGCAAGCTGACCGGAGCCGGGCGCCGTCGAAATGCCGGCAGCCATATCCAGAAACGAGAGTTGCTCGCCCGTTGGCCCGGAATGCTCGTCTTCGACATGAGGAACTGCAGCACTTGCAGGAGCTGGAGCAACCGGAGCAGTCGGCGTCATTCGGGATTCCCAGCGTTGCAGCAGGGAGTAAAACCCAAGTTCACGAAGCAATCCGGCACACGGCTCCGGGACACGAAACTGATAACGGACAAACTCCTGCTCGAGTTCGACCGGAAGCGCCTCATCAACGGTCGCGAGGCGGGCGGAGAGGCGGGCATCGGCGACATGATTACGGATGGTTTCTCCCTTTTTTCCGGGAAGCTTTCCTTCATCCGCAGCTTTAAGGACGTTGTCCAAGGTCTGGTACTGTCTTAGCAAATCGGTCGCGGTCTTCGGCCCGACGCCGGGCAAACCCGGAATGTTATCTGAAGAATCGCCGACCATCGCCAGGTAATCGCGAATCTGATCGGGCCGGACTCCGAACTTCGCCTCGACGGCAGCCGAATCATAAAATTTGTCGTTCATCGTGTCCCAGATCTGGACACGCTCGTTCACGAGCTGCATGAGATCCTTGTCACCGGTGACAACGACGACTTTGTGCTCCGGGGAGACGGAACACCATTTTCGGGTAAGAGTCGCGATCAGGTCGTCCGCCTCAACCCCGCTCTGCCGGTACGAATGAATCTGCATGCATTGGATCAGTTCCTCGACCCGGGCGAATTGCGGGATCAGATCTTCGGGAGGAGCGCTGCGATTGGCCTTGTACTCGGGATAAATCTCCTTGCGACCCGACGGCTCCTTTGAATCGTAGCAAACCGCCAGATACTCGGGATTCGCGTCATCGACCAGACGGGCAAGCATCTGGGCGACACCATAAACGGCATTGGTGGGCTCTCCCGTTCTCGGGGAATGGAGAACCCGAATGGCGAAAAAAGCTCGGAAAATGAAAGAACTTACATCAATGAGGTAAAGCGTTTTCGAGGGGGGCGGAAGCGTCCTGGGCATATGAGAGGGTCTTATACCCCAGTCAGGATTTTTCGGGCGTTTTTTCGATGACCTCGGTGTCGCCCATGACATCACCTAAACGGTGACCGGTCTCTACGCTCACCATGAGATAAACTTCCATCAACATCAGCGGCACGCCGATCAGGCAAAGAATCAGCCAGCCCCAAACGGGAATGAGCGCGAAAAAAGTGGCAACTCCGACGGGAGCATTCCTGTACACCGAATCGCGCGCATTGGCCGGCTGGCGCCGTAACGTATGAACCACCTGCAGCCGCATGACTTTCTTACCCACGCTTTGCCCTTCAAAGGGCCCGAAATTAAGTCCATCGGCGACGAGGCTGTAGACAAAACCGAGCAACGGGCCAAGCGGGTACGGAAGAATGACGGCGAACGCCACGACCAGAACAAGGTCGATCAACTTCGCGATCACCCGGTTCAGAATACTCGTCTTGCTGGGCGCGCCGGTCGAGGGAAATACTGCAAGCATCATGGGCCGACCGGGCCTCCGAAAACTCCAGCCAAATAATACCGATCGACGAGATCGACGAGGCTGTGGATTGCGAAAATATGCGTCTCCTGAATCCTGCTTGAATTTTTGCCGAGGGAGACGTTCAGACAGATTTCGGAGAGGCCCTTGAGCTTTCCCCCCGAACCTCCTGTCAAACTGATGATCCTGCATCCCAAGCCCCGCGCGGCCTCGATCGCATGAAGAACGCTCGGGCTATTACCCGAAGTGGAAATTGCAAGAACCACATCACCTTTTCTCGCTAAGGCTTCAACTTGTCTCGCGAATACTCTGTCATACCCGTAGTCATTCGCGATCGCGGTCAAATTCGAACTGTCCGTGGTGAGAGCAATGGCAGGAAGCGCTGGGCGGTCGATCATCAACTTACCGACCATTTCAGCCGCCATGTGCTGTGCATCGGCCGCGGATCCCCCGTTGCCCAAAATCAGAAGTTTGCCTCCCGCCCGAATACTGGCTCCAATGATCTCGGCAGCATGAACCAGTCGAGCCCCCTCCTCGAGAAGAAACGCTTGCTGAATGGCCACAGTCTCGCGTGCCGTATCAGAGAGATATTCGTGAGCTGATTTCTTTTGCGGGTTGGACAAGTCGGCCAACGGGCCCCCTTTTTGGGTTTAGGGTCTTTACAATAAGGACGCTTTCAGCTTATTAATTAATACTCATTTGCCTTGAAAATAAAGGCAATAATTGATTTTAAAAAGGATTCCACCGGAATCCGCGCGATTCAAAAGGGACCCCCTATGGCGAATTCAGAATATGTTTCGGCTGCGACTGATACCAACTTCGAATCTGAGGTGATCAAATCGCCACACTTAGTCTTGATCGATTTCTGGGCGGAATGGTGCGGCCCCTGCCGACTGCTCGCTCCGACGGTCGAGGAGATTGCCCGCGAGTACCAGGGAAAATTGAAAGTTTATAAAATGAATGTAGACGAGAACCCGAATACGCCCGCCCGGTTTCACATCCGTGGCATCCCGACTATCCTCTTCTTCAAAGACGGAAACGCGATCGACCAGCTCGTCGGCAATCATCCGAAAGCAACGATCGCTCAGGTCATCGAAAAGCATCTTTGACCGGTTGGCGAGACTTTTTGCAATAATTTCGAGTAACTAGATTCTCGCCCAAGCCCAAGGAGCCAGAGCCCCAACAGAGTGAATTTTAAAACGGCCATGCTAAAATGGACGTGTGTACGCAACTTTCCTTCTCACCGTCGTTATCGGGCTCACCGCGAGCAGCACTGCTTTTGCCGAACGAGAATGCCGGCCTGTACCTGAATCTGTCGTGCGTTTAGATGCCCCGGGGAAGCCCTTTTCCCATATTCCCGTCCGCAATCAATCCAATCTCGGCACATGTTATTCGCAGGCTGCTGCGCAGCTCGTTGATGCCTGGCGCTTCAGACATGCCGGGTTAGAAACGCCTTTTGGAGCCGACCAAACTTCGGATTTTTATGCAGCACTTCTGGTGGCGAAAGATAATCGGGAGGTTTGCCCTGACAAAATCAGCAAAATCCTGGAAATGACGACTTCGGAACGTCTGATCGATGGCGGGCCGCTATGTCCCACTGTCAATAAAATCAAACAAAACGGGTCATGCTCACAGCAGAAAGTCGAACAATGGCTCTACTCGGCACACGCGGGACCAAGCGTCAGTTATCAGTATGGTATTCGCAGTACTCCCGATCCGAAGGCAAAGAGTCAAATCACAGCGCGAGACCTGTTAACGCAGTTTTACGATCTGGACTACCGCAAGTCCTACTGTATTCATCAGTACACACAAAAACAGAACGAGTGCCGGGAATGCCAGGAAAGGCAGCTGACAAAAATCGGAACTGATTTTTATCTGATGACAAAAGATCTCAAGAACATCCCGGAATTTCTGTTGAACGATCACTATTTGGGCAGCCGGGTTAGGGCAAAATCATTCGAAATGATGCCAATCATCCGCGATAGCAGCTTCCTTCACGAGAAGCTTCAGAAAGCGACCCGAGCGATCGAGAATGCCGCCTGCAAAAAGGAGGATCGGCTTAGCTTTCAGAATTCGACGAAGATCCCCCCGTTTGATTGCAACGAATCCCCACGAAGTAACAAATCCGACGCAGAGATCGCGGATTCAATCACTCAGCACATCCAAACTGAAGAGCCCGTCGGAATCATTTACTGCTCCAAAGTTCTCTTTCGAAAAACCTATCTGAAACACCAAATGGAAAAGAAGGCCTATCCCCCTCCTCCTGAAGACGATCGTTGGATTGGCCCCCCTCCCATATTAGTGTACAAAAAAGCCCATCCCGGATGCGACTGGCACGTTTCAGTCGTGATCGGAACTCGCACCTGTGAAGACGGAAGAAAAGAGTTTCTCGTTCGCAACTCCTGGGGAACGGGCGAAGGCATAAGACCGAACATGAGAAGCGATATCGAGTGGGATAACGGGAATCACTGGGTCGATGCCAACCTGCTGAGCAAAAACATCGGCCATCTATCTGTCATCCAAGGGAGCCCGCAAAACAGCCGGCAAGAGAGCAAGCAGAAGTACTAAACCGCAACGATCGGAAAAATGAGTTCCGGCGGCGAACCCTTTTTATTGACCGCCCGCCCAAATCCGGTATCCTAATTAACTAAGGAATTCAATTTGCTTTTTTTGCAACATTCGCGACTTCTCGCGACTTGGCGACTTCTTCGGAAGCTTTCTTAATAAGGAGAGAAGCTCATGGGATATTCGAGCCTAATTCAAAACGTCACGACATCATTTCAGGCGGGAGGCGTATGGATGATCGCGATAGCGATCGCGTTGGCCCTTTCACTCGCGTTTTCGCTCGAACGATTTCTAAGACTCTTTTTCCAATATAACCTCGACGGCGCCTCTTTCATGTTCGAGGTGCAAAAATACATTCTCGCCAATGACCTCGACGGCGCGATCCGGCTCTGCAACGGCGCCGGCAAAGCAGCGCTTCCGAAAGTCATCAAATCCGGCCTGCAGCGCGCCTCTCGCGACGAGACACAGATCCAGAACGCGATCGACGCCGCCAGCCTGGAAATGATTCCGAAACTCGAACGCAGGCTGTCTTATCTCGGGCTGATCGCGAATATCGCCGTTCTCCTCGGCTTGCTTGGAACCGTGACCGGCCTCATTAAATCGTTCGCCGCAATCGCCCTCGCCGATCCCGCTCAGCGCCAGGCGATTCTGGCCGCCGGCATCAGCGAAGCGATGAACGCGACCGCATTCGGATTGATCACGGCGATTTTCACGATGATCGTTCACAGCATTCTGACGAACAAAGCCAATAAGATCCTCGAAGAGATCGACGAATTCGGCGTCAAATTGCTTGATCTGCTGTCGGCCCGCAAGTACCGCCAATCCGGCTCCAAAGCGGAATAACGGAATCGACCGAAGTCGACCGAAGTCGAAAGGAGAGAACAAGGTGCTCAAAAGGCCCAGTTCACGACGAAAAACGAGCAAGGAGCCGATTGCGCTCAACCTCGTCCCGTTCATCGACGCGATGGTGACTCTCATCGGGTTCATGCTTTTCACCACGTCCTTTCTGGCGATCGTAAGCATCGAATCCCCCTTCCCTCACGCGAGCACCGCTCTGACCGAGGAGAAAATCAAGCAGAAGCCCCTTCAACTCACGGTGAGTCTGCACGAAAACGACTCGGAGATCTGGAGCCCCTTCGAACGAATCGCCTCGAAAAAGATCCCCCACACCCCGGAAGGCCAGCCGGATACCAAAGCGATTCATGACGCCCTCCTCTCGGTAAAACAACAGTTCCCGGATGAAACCAAGATCGTGATCGTTCCCACCGCGAACACAACCTACGATGTCATGATTTCGCTGATGGATAACATGCGAATGGTAACTCCGACGGATCCGCCGATTTTCAAAAGAAATGCGGCAACCGGCAACGATGAGCTCGTCAAAGCGCTCTTTCCCGAAGTGATTTTCGGGAATCTCTTGGGAGACAGCTGATATGTCCCTTCACCGTTCCATCCGTTCGCGTCGTAACCGCCGCAAACTCCCCGGAAGCTTCGAACTGCAGCTCACGAGCATGATGGATGTGCTCGTCATCATCGTGGTATTCCTGCTGAAGAGCTATTCGACAAGCACGAGCAGCTTCGCGGCTGCCCCCGGCCTCCAACTCCCGATCTCCGGTTCGCTGGACAGTCCGACGGAAAGCCTTCAAGTCATCGTGACCCCTGAATCGATGACTTTCGAGAACGAGCGAATTCTTGATTTCGTGATGACCTCCGGAAGCATCGGCGGCCCCGAAACCGCGGTTTATAAGTTCAAGGCGACGGACCTCGACGAGGGCGGCAGACGGATTGTTCCACTTTACGACGCCTTGATGAAGGCGCGGGACAAAGCTGAACTCCTCCGTGCGAAGTCAAAAACCCGCGATCCCGAAGGCAAGCCCCTTCCCTTCGAGGGCATTCTGGCAATCCAGGCGGATAAACAGATCCAGTACGAAACTATTCGCAAGATCATGTACACGGCAGCCACAGCCGGGTATAAAGTCTTTCGATTTCTGGCCATGAAACGCGACGGGTGACTGACCGCGTTTTTCAGAACCCAATCTACTTAAATTAATTGAAAGATTCGGATTCGCCTATTCCGTATTTACTTGATCAATCGAGTTGCTAATTTGTCTGCAATATTTTAATATTAATTAAGAGAAGGACGTATGTGGAATCAGACAATTGTCCTCATCATTGCTGCACTCGGATTCGCGGGCTGTGGACCTGTCATTCGGTCCGAGTATGTCGTAGAAAAAGTCGCGCCCACGGCGAGTCCAGCCCCCGTCGAGACTCTGACGAATCCCGCTGCTGCGACGGATGTCCTGACCTCGAAAGAAATCCTCGACCAATCGGGCAAAAAAGTGACGGGCACGATGCCGCTCGGCGGGAATGTCACGGGCGCGGAAGGTCTGGAGAGTTTCCTTCTGCCGCTCGGATACTACGACGGAGCACGAACCGCGAATGCGACGGATGCCGATCTCGTGGCGGGGAATATCACGAGCGGTGTGACGATTTTCGGAGTGACCGGCACTGCCCTCCTCGAAACACATAGCGCCTGCACGAACAGTGGGCAGACGGGTTGCGTGACGAACGCTTCATTCCTGGCCGGGGCGCCGAAAGTCAGCATCAGCGGCGGGAACGGAAGCAAAGATATTTCAATCCCCCAGGGATACTATGATGGCACGAAAACCGCGACGGCTTCCGACACGAACTTGCTCGCCGCGAACGTAAGAAACGGCATCAATCTTTTCGGTACCACCGGGTCCCTCACCCCTGCCTATACGGCATGCACGGATAATGCGCTGAACGCCGGACAGTGTTCCACCGCGGCAAACAGATATGTCACGGCAACTGCCGGAGCAGCGGTCAATGCCTCAAATGGAGCCCTGAGCGCGACGATTCCGCAGGGATTCTATAGCGGAGCCCAGAGTTGCTCGATGAGCGACACCGACCTCCTCGCGGCCAACATTAAAAATGCCGTCACGATCTTCGGTGTCACGGGCTCAGCCCCCAGTCCTTATTCCGCATGCACCGATAACGCCCTCAACGCCGGACAATGTTCAACAGCCGCTGGCCGGTATGTCACTTCTTCTGCTGGAGGAGCCGTGACCGGGGCGGATGGCTCACTCTCGGCCACGATTCCGAAAGGTTTCTACGACGGCACGACTTCAGCGACGATGAGCGATAGCGACCTCGTCGCGGGAAATATCGCCTCATCCATAACGATTTTTGGGGTCACGGGAAATCTCGCGGCATGCACCGGCGCGAATCAGTCCGGCTGCCTCACGAATCCGACTTATCCCTCGCAGTCCACGCCGGCTTCGCCGGCGGGAGTCGCCGATGTCCTTTCTGGAAAAGAATTTTACGCGGGTGGTGCGCTTCAGACCGGGACGATGTCGAATCGCGGGAACTGGAACATGGAAACAACGGCCTTTCCGGGCGCCGGTTATTATAGCGGCCTCACCTCCACGCTCGCGCCCGCAACCGTGTGCAGCACGAAGTCGATCTTTGGCTCAGCTGGAACCGCCGTATGCCAGACCGGAAGCACGGCGAATCCCGCGGGCGCCGCGAACATTCTTTCAGGCCTGGAAGCCTGGAACTCGACGGGTACGAAAATCACAGGCACGATGGCCAATCGCGGGGCGCTCGATGCGTCCGTGGCACTCCCCGGAGCCGGATATTACAACGGGACCGTCAACAATGCGCCAGGAGCAAGTCAGATCTGTTCTGGCGCGACTGTTCTCGGGGCCTCGGGTTCGGCCAGTTGTGGTGCCAGCGCCGCGTCGGATGCCTATCGTGACACGGCTACCGCCCAGATCACGCAGACTCAGGAAACGACGACTTACGCCGGAGCAGACTTGCCCGCGCAGTACCGGGATATCCCGAAGATCTCAAAAGATGACGACGGCTACACCGGCGCGAGCGTGACGCGGGCAACTCGTCCCGCGGTTGATTGCGGAACCACGCAGGCAACCATCGCCTTGAGAATCGCGGACTGCCTCGCCCAGAACCCGACAGCAGCAACCTGGGACGGCACGGTCAATGGCAACGCGGGACAAAGCGTTTGGAAGCTCGTCGCGCGAAATGGCGCCGATACCGAGGTTTGGCGAGACGAGGCAACTGGCTTGCTCTGGACGACACCGATTTCAACGACGGTGAACTGGTGCCACGCAACAGGAAGCTCGAACGCGAGCGGCGTCGCTGCCGCCTATCGGGAAGCCGATGCCGCCGGGACCTGCAACAATGCAGCCAACCAAAACCAGACAAACCCCATCAGCGTCTGTTTCGAAGAAACGGGATTCGCGACTACTTATGTGGACGCACCCGCAAAAGGAGGACTTAAAGCAGCATCCACTCCCCCTGTCCGATGGCGGCTACCGACGATGGCGGACTACAAGGTTGCCGAGGCTCATGGGATTCGGTTGGTCTTTCCAGCCTCGGCCGCGAGCCATTGGTCGGCGACGGTATATTCGGGAGTTCTCAGTCAGGCGTGGAGCTTAACCTGGAATACCGCATCGGTCGCGGCGACCGCGAGAACCGCACTGAATGCCGCCCGTTGCATCGGACGAGGTCAGTAACGAGGACGTATGAAAACGAATTACCTGATCATCACTCAGCTCAGCTTACTCGCCTTGACTGCAAGCAGTGCCGCGTTTGATTTCGATCAACTCAGCTCCCCAGCTTCGCAAAACGAAGTACTTTCGGGCAAAGAATACCTCAATCAGAGCGGACAAAAAGTGACAGGATCGATGACGTTCGGAGCTGACATCGCGGGACCCGCTGGGCAAGCGAGTTTTCTGATCCCGCAAGGCTATTATGATGGAACGAAGAATGCCACCGTGAGCGACCCGAATCTGAGCGGCGGGAATATCGCAAACGGAGTCACGATCTTCGGCATCACGGGGACGGCGGCAATCGAAGCTCATTTAGCCTGCACGAGCAACGGTCAAACAGGCTGCGTCGGGAATGCCTCATTCGTCGCCGGAGCCCCCATGGGCAATGTTACCGGAGCAAATGGTGCGTTGGCGGTTACTCTCCCCCAAGGTTTCTACGACGGAGGAGAAACCGCAAGCATCGCGGACTCGAATCTGACCGCGGCGAATATCAAAAACGGAACCACGATCTTCGGTGTGACCGGTTCGATGGTTCAGGCTTATGCGGGGTGCTCTGACAACAGCCTCAACGCCGATCAATGTTCAACTGCGACTAGCCGCTACGTCACCGCAACGGCCGGAGCCGCCATCACGGGCGCGAACGGATCGCTGACCGCCACGATTCCGCAAGGCTTCTACAGCGGTGCCCAGAGTTGCGGCGTTAGCGACACCAACCTCCTGGCCGGCAACATCAAATCAGGCGTGAACCTCTTTGGAATCGATGGCTCTTTCGTGCCAGCCTACGCCTCCTGCACGGACGATGCGCTGAACGCGGGGCAATGCTCAACGGCCGCCGGCCGCTACGTCACCGCGACGGCCGGAGCCGCCATCACGGGCGCGAACGGATCACTCACGTCCGCGATCCCGCAAGGATTCTATGACGGGACGACCTCAGCTACGATGAGCGACTCGGATCTTCTCGCTAGTAACATTATTTCAGGAGTGACGATCTTCGGAGTGGAAGGAAGCATCCCGATCTGCTCCGCCGGCAACCAGACCGGTTGCGTTTCAAGCGCGACGTTCAAAACGCAAGCGACACCCGCTACGCCGGCAGGAGCCGCCGATGCGCTAAGCGGAAAGACTTATTACACCGGTGGAGGACTCCAGACCGGCACCATGAACAATCGCGGTACTTGGAACATCGAAACAACCACATTTCCCGGTGCTGGATACTACAACGGGATTACCTCGACCTTGGCCGCCTCGGATATCTGCAGCGCGAAGAGCCTTTTTGGATCAACAGGTACCGCCACGTGCCAGAGCGGCACGACCGCAACCCCTGCCTCTGGTTCGAGCATTCTGGCCAGCCTGGAAGCATGGGATGGAACAGGCGCCAAGATAACCGGAACCATTGCGGATCGTGGGACGCTCAACGCGGCACTCGCCTTTCCGGGCGCGGGGTATTACAGCGGCACGACCGAAAATCTCCCTACTGCAAATCAGCTTTGTTCGGGTACGAATGCTTTGGGTGTAACAGGATCGGCCAACTGCTCGGCGGGCGCACTTTCAAACACTTTTCACAACAAAGGCTCGTCCGTACTCACCGCGACCGCCGAAGCAACGACTTACGCGGGCCTTGCCCTCCCGGCTGACCATCGAGACATTCCCAAAGTCGGGAATGATACCGATGCATATTACGGTGCGTACGTCACGAAAGCAACTCGTCCGACCGTGGACTGCGGGACGACTCAAGCGACGATCGCCTTGAGAATCGCCGATTGCCTTGCCCAGAACCCCACCACGGCAACTTGGGACGGGACGGCAAACGGCATCGGCGGAGAAACAATCTGGAAACTCGTCGCAAGGAATGGCGCGAACAATGAAGTCTGGCAGGACCAAGGCACGGGGCTGCTCTGGAGTACGAGTCTTGGCACTATCGGCTGGTGTCATGCGACGGGTAGCTCCAACGCTACCGAAGTCGCGGCTGCTTATCGCGAAGTCGATCCCTCGGGATATTGTTCCGGAGTGACTTATCAGAATCAGACCAACCCGGAGAGCGTCTGTTTCGAAGCACCTGGCTTCGCGACGACCTACGTCGACGCACCCGCCAAAGGCGGGCTCAAGGCAGCTTCAACTCCTGCCGTCAGATGGCGTTTACCGACTCTGAATGACTATTTCGTCGCGGATACTCATGGAATACGTTTCGTGCTACCAGCCTCAACATGGGTCTGGACCTCCACGATTTATTCTGGCGCGCGCGGAAATGCATACGCGTTCAACTCGCAAACCGGCCAGGTGTCGTATTTCCTGCGATCGAACTCTCAAAAAATCCAATGCGTCGGGCGTGGCCTGTAAAACTATTTTGTTCGCGCAACCTGCTCAAGACTGGAACAAGATATCATCGACCCGTCTTTGAAAGCGCAAAAGGAATTCTCGTTGCCCTGCCCATCATGAAGAACGACGACTTTTCCCCGAGCGGACTCGACACAGAGGTGCGAAGCAACGCTCCCGGCATAAAAACCGTTCTTCGGTGCCTTCAAATCCGCCAAGGAAATCTTCTTCAGAACCCGCGCCGCCTGACACGAAGAGGAGCAATGCGCGCTGATCAAAATCCCCGTCGTTTTTTCATCCCTGAAAGAGAAAATCTTCGCCCCCGCGCGCCAGTAAGAAAGCGCATTCGAATTTTCGACATTCGTTGCATGGAGCTCAAAGCACGAACCCGCCGCGATCGCCATAAGGAGCAGCTTAAAGATCTTAATTCTTCTCGATGAAAGCAAATTCATAAACGCTTTTCAGAATCATGTGCTGATCCATCCACACCCTTCCGCCTTCTTCGGGGTAGAAACCGGAAGAAGACGGTTTCCAGCGTGGCCCCAGCGAGTTCTGGATCAAAAAATCCAGTTCACCCTTTCGACACCGGATGCCGATCACCGAGACGGTATGAAAATCGTGCTCTTTCTTCGCCTTACACTCTGACGTAAAGAGTTCCTGACTGAGAGCGCCGTTCAAATTGAAACTTGAATCATCAAAGACGCGCGTACAAAGATTCGCGCCGAAAGCCAATCCTTGCCGAAGCGAATCAAGCGATCGTTTCCCGAGCTTCTTCATGAACTCAGCGGAAGCGGGGGTAAAGCGCGGCATAAGACGCGAATCCTCAGGGGTGATCTCGTTGACGAACCGCTTACAACCGAGAGTCTCCGGAATCGCGATCTGGTCGCCCGGCTGGCACTCGCCCGCGAGGATCTGAAGAATCCCTTCGTCATAGCTCCGGCCCGCGCCGAGTGTCACAAACTGAATGTATCCTTCAAGACTCCCGAACGCTGACGGAGAAAGCGCCTTCGCGACGGATGAGGCTTTTTGAACGAGCGCCGGGTGCTCACAAAGTCCTGACTTATCCCCGATTCTGGCCATCAACTTTGGCGTGTCGGAAAGGATCTGCAGCGTGGCCCGGTACTCGCAGCGGCGCGCATCTCCTTTTGCGTAAAACTCGAAATCGTCCTGGAACCGGCTCCAGTCTTCAGGCGTAAGCTCATCGAAAGCGCGGCGTACCAGCTTCTCATCGTGACCGGACCGGAGAAGCCCGGAGCTGATCATGCGGCTCCAGTCCTGAACGTCGCGAAGCAAACCCTTATTCCGGGCGATCAGCTGATTCAACTCCCGCTTCGGAAAGGGAAGCAGAGTATCTTTGGGATTTCGCGCGGAAACGCGCATCGTGAGGTTGAGCAGCACTTCCTTCGAAAGCGTTTCGTCGAAATCCGGCTTCATGGCGGCCCGACCGCACTTTTCGCGGGCCTGAGGCGCGATTTCGCGCACCACGAATTCACGAAACCGGTTCTTGAATTCATCGGCGGACAACGCGCGCGATGACGATACCGGGGATTGCGTCCCAAAAATCTTTTGAAACCCATCCATGTACGAGGATAAAGCATCCAGCTCCTGAAGCCGGCCCCGATACCACTCGAGCGGAACCCGTGATCGCGGGCAGAGCCCCCGACCCTTTTTCGACCGCTCTTTTATTATTTCAATCGCCTTGCAGGTAGCCCCGCCTTCGACGATCCTGCTCGTCAACGCGCCATTGGGTCCCTGGACGACGAACTTTGTCGGCTTTCCCGCTGCCTTCTCGCTTTGAAGAATCGCGTCGACGTACATCAGGCCGATCTGCAAAAAAGACAATTTCGGATGATTGGGCAAAGCGGCTTCCAGAAGTACCGACGCGGTGTTTGCGAAGCAACTATTCACGCCGTCCTGATCCTGAACCGTGAAGTGCTCAAGTGATTGTCCCGGGCGATCAAGTCGAAGCACTTCGCCATCGCGAAGTTCGCCACAATCGACCGCCTGCGCGTCAACGGGGAGAGCCGCGAGGCAGAACAAGCCCAGGCAATTGATCAGCGCAGACCGAAAGACCGAAAGCTCCCTCATTCCGTCATTTTACCGAGCCGCTCTCGAAACAAAAAGCGACTTATTTAAGCGGAACAAATTTAAAGGGATAAGTGACCTGCACCAAGCCCGCGCCGCGAGGAATCGGAAACTGAATCCGCTTGATCACGGTGAGAATGCAGCGTTCGGCGTTCGCGTGCTTCAGCGTCGTCGACTCAATGCCGGCTTGCATGACTTTGCCGCTCGAGCCGATCACGAAAGTCGTCCCGACCCGGCCGGAAAGTTTCGGATTTTCGGCATTGAGCTCGCGTTCGTAACAAAGTCTGAACTCATCGCGATGCTCGCGAAGAGCCGCCTCGACGGCATCCGCATCAATGGACCCCATGACCACGGCCTCTTCAGGACCGCCGCTGCGGATCACCACGCGGGATTGTCCGCCGATGATTCCGGCGCCTGAGCCCGCGGCTCCGAGCCCCGTTCCGACCCGTCCGCCACCTTTCCCGCGATCACTCAGACCGCCGAGGGATTCAGCAGTTCCGCCGCCCCCCTTGCCCGTTCCCGAAAGCGCCAGCCCGCCGTTACCGAGGGTGTTGAAGCCGCCAAAGCCGCGAAGCTTTTCGCCGCCTTTTCCGAGTCTGGCCGCGCTATTGCCCAGAATATCCTCGATCTTCCCGGTCGCGGTCTTCAGAAAATCAACATTGCCGATATCGGGTACCTGGCTGTTTCCTCCGCCTCTTCCGGTACCGCCCTGAGGAGAGGGCCGAAAAGCGGCGGTCTGGGGTTGCTGGTTCGCAAGCGGCGCGGCGGTCGGGCTGCCACGTACCCCTTCCTTGCCTTTTGCCCTCGCACCCTGCCCTTCCTTGGCCTTGGCCTGGTTCTGCGCCAAACTCGGGGCTTTCGGCTTGTTCTGGGCGACATTCATGACCTTCGGAACCGGTTTATGAATTTTCGTCTGACTCGGTTTGATGTCGATTTTGGCGATCGGGACTGGCTTCGCCGTCTTCGACGGCGAGGGTGGAGTAACGGCCACATCCTTAGTCTCCGGAACCCGGGGTTTCTCGACCTTGGGTCGCGGGGCATACTTCTCGGGCTGATACAGAATCGTCGCGATCCGCTCCGGTATCTGCTCGGCCTCCAGAGTCTGCGGAACATTCGCGTTCAGAAGCAGCGCCACCGTAAAGGCCGTCAGCAGCATGGAAGAAGCGAAAATTTTCAGGAACAGCGGATCACGCTCAAAAAGGCGGCTCATCTTCAACCGGGGCGGCGCTGCCGTGAAGCTCAGATAAAAGCCGATATCTCCGATCGACAGTTTCGCGAAATCGTCCTTTTCAAGCGGAACCTGAACGCCATGAGCTCCCGTCGTGAACCGTTCGCGCAAGGTTTCGAGATTGCGAAGCTCCCCTTTGCGCTGAATCACGCCTTTCATGTTCGGATCGACATTCAACACGTACTGCTCACCGACTCGCATGACGAGCGGGTGCTTCTTCGAGGTGAGCACCGGGGGAATCCCGAAATTGCTCCTCTTCGAATCCCCTAAAACGATCGACTTCTGGCGGACGAAATGTTCCACATCAAGAATCACTTCATTCCAGGACATCACGATTTCGAGAGCCTGTTTGCTGGTTGGCCGGAAATCGAAAATCTCCTCGATCTCGCGTTCATCTTCGAGAAGGAGAGGCGCGAAATCCTCGGTTTCGCTCAAAAATAGTTTTCGCCCGTCAGACTCCCGGAAGCGCTCCTTGGGATGAACCTGTTTGACGCTCTCTTTTTTAAAGTCCAAGGTGTACTGGCCGATGGTGACCTTATCGCCGTCTTTCAATACCTGGGTCACGATGCGTTTACCGTTGACGAAAACTCCGGTTTCGCTCGCCAGATCATAAAGAACCGCCTCGGCCCCGTTCTCCAAGACCGCGTGAATCGGAGCAATCCCGTCACCGGTCAGGCGGACATCGGCTGAAACAACCGAGCCGATGACGATCCGGTCCTTATCGAAACGAAAGTTTCTTTCGCTCCCGAGATTGAAGGCCACCGTATTTCGTTCACGTTTCGTTTCCGTTACGGGTCCCGTAGTGCTGGTACTCTGAGCCGTTTTCTCTGAATTCATGCCCTGCTCCTTATACTCGCATCAGTCTTCACTTGCTCAACACCGCGTCCCTGAGCATCTCGCGATGGAAATTCTTCCGCCGCTTGACGAGAGAGTCGAATTTTTCCTCGGTACGCCTCTGAAAATAGAATTCCCCGGGATTGCGTACTTCACCTTCAATCTGAGTGCCCTCGAAATCGAGGTCCGTTCTTTTCGGATAAACCACCCGCGGTGCCTTTGTATCGCCGGTATCGGCGTCCGCCTTTGATTCAGCGGCGGAGGCCGAAGTCGACCACGCGATGCCGGCCACGAACGCCAGACCGCTCAACGCGACGAACAGCATCGCCATGAATGCGGCACGATAAGCGAGCACTACTTTCCACTTTTCCATAAAGTGCAAATCCCCTTCAGGTATTCCGCTGACGTCTTTTCAAAACCGAAAAGCCCGGTCTCAAGATCTTCCAATCGATCCAGGCAATCCCCTGCTTTCTCGGCGCCCCTGACTGAAAACCGGGCTGCTTCATGATAACGACCCGCGAACCGCGAATCCCCGGCTCCGAGTTCGGATGCTTTCTTGAAAGCGGCTTCGGCGCCCGGCAGATCGCCCGAACCTTGGAGGGCGATCGCAATGCCGTCCTGGACGTCGCTCGAGTTTTCCTTGATGACGATCTGGTCCCAGAGCGGCCTCGCCTTGGCATAAAGACGGTAATAGTTCAGCAGCAAAGCGCGATTGATTTTCGCGGCCAGAAAAAACGAGTCCTCTTTCAAGGCCGTTTGCAGAAGCTGCTGAGCTTCCGCCGCGCGAAGCCAGTCCTCCTGACCCTCGCCTCCCAGATCGACGACTGCACGGTTGTTCAGGGCCGCGGGATACTTCGCTTTAAGCCCGAGGGCACGGTCATAAGTGATCTTCGCCAGAAGCGGCTTACCCTCGCCCCAGAGCAGATTGCCGTAATCGATCCAGGACGCCGGATCCTGCGGATTCTTCAGGAGTCGCTCCCGGATATTCTGCAGCGCGGTCGCACTGCCGTCCTTGCCTCCATCAGGACTGATTCCGGCGAGCCTGAACCGCCCCCGGGATCCCTGTGCCCTGCCCAAATTCGGGACACGCGCGTCAGCCAATCGGTCGGCAATCTCGGGAACCGCCGGGCTCAACAATTCAGCCGAAAGCGCCTTCGTGTAAGCATCATTCCAGGTCGCGACGGCCTTCTTGCGAAGAGGCGCACTGATCGCCTCGACGTTCTTCCTGAAACGCGCGAGAGCTTCGGGATTCGCGTCGGCCGGAGCGGGAATCCGCTCGAGTTCGTCCGCGAATTTCATCACCCAGGTCGCAAGCCGGCCCAGCGCCGCCACGCCCCAGGGCCCCCCCGCGTCCATGGCCGAAACATAGGCCCGGCTGAGCGGCTCCAGGAATTCGAGCCGTTGGGTCATCGCGTTTTTGAGCTGGGCTTCAGGAAGCCGGAGCGGCTGAAATTTCGCGTTTCTCTCCAGCATTTCCGCCAGCCTGAACCGGGCATAAGCCACGAAAGGAGAAAGCCCGTCGGATTTGTGCTTATCGCCCTGATTCGAAACCTTTCGAAAACTCTGCTTCGCTTGTTCAAAATCCCGATTGCGCGCGTAAAGATCCCCGAGCCTGGCCCCGCAGACCGCCTCGAATTCAACCGGCCCCGTCATGCAGTACTGATAACTCTTCGATGCCTCGCTGTCCCGCCGGGCGGAATCGTAAGACATGGCGAGAGCGAGCGCGATCTTCCAGCGATTCGCGGCTTTGGGGTAAAGTTCGAGGTAACCCGACCAACACTGCTGTGCTTTGGCGACTTCCCCGGACCCTTCGTAAAGCCGGGCCGCGGTCTCAAGAGAATCGGCGTCGTTACCGTCGCGGCCGAGTTTTTCGAAAAGCCGCGCCGAGTGCTCGAAGCGCCCGTCAATCAGAAACTTCGTCGCCGTCAGACGAACCGCATCCGCGGCGCGGGAGCTTTTCGGAAAGCGCTTCAACCACGTCACGATAACGCGATCAGCGGATTCCCAATCCAGGGCTTTGACGTAACTGGCCAGCGCGTTTTCATAGGCCTTTTCAGCGAACTCCCGCTGGGTCGATTCCGCCGCCATGGTTTCGTAGCCTTTCGCCGCGATGGCGAAATTTTGATCCTGCTCCTCTCGAGCGATCGTGCCGAGCTTCAAGCGCGTTTCGTGTTCACTCAAGAGGGCTTTCAGCTTGCCGCCGCCGATTTCCTGATCGGCGGCCATCAAAACGGCGTTCTTGCGCAATTCCTGGGTGGCGTCCGCGAGGTCCTCGATCGCGCCGCTCGCGGC
>Ga0208958_1000628_pt1 | contig 41640 bp, 54 predicted proteins | sample RifOxyB1_FD_184032 | JGI IMG/M metagenome (GOLD analysis project Ga0208958, IMG submission 184032) | Soil microbial communities from Rifle, Colorado - Rifle Oxygen_injection B1 (SPAdes) | ecosystem: Environmental > Terrestrial > Deep subsurface > Rock core/Sediment | place: Rifle, Colorado...
TGTCGAGGGCCGACCTGTCAGGGGCTGACCTATCGAGGGCTAACCTGTCGGGGGCTGACCTGTCGAGGGCTAACCTGTCGGAGGCTAACCTGTCGGGGGCTGACCTGTCGGGGGCTGACCTGTCGAGGGCTAACCTGTCGTGGGCTGACCTGTCGAGGGCTGACCTGTTGAGGGCTGACCTGTTGAGGGCTAACCTGGACTACACTAATATCCCTATGTGGTGTGGGGCACTTAAAGGTATAAAAGTGGATTTCAACTTGGTCTGCCAAATGTTACTCCATGTGTTCGCCTTGGAATGTGCAGATAAAAGATTTATCACCATAAAAAAGGCCATAAAGAAATATGCGGAACTTTCTACCAAGTGGGGCTATTACAAGGAGATACACCAATGACCACAATATCATACGAGTGTGCTAAAAAGTTGAAGGAGTTTTTGGGTGAGAGTGCTCCAAAGCCTATGGATCAGGATTGTTTTTATTCTGATAATTTTGAGTATATGTATTGGAATACTCCTGCCTATGAACTGCAAGACCTTTTTAGTAAAAAGTTTTGCGAGGCTATGCGTAACAAAATAAAATGGGGTATAAATGAATCTCCAATGACATCAAAAGAGATTTCAAACGTAATGTTTAGTGCTTACTATGAAAAAGGTTTACCCGCCGTAGAGAAAGAGTTGTTTAGACTCATGGAGAATAAATGAACCAAATAATAATAGTACCTGTAGGACACAGTCATCAGATTTGCCCCAAGTGTCAAGTGGCAGATCAGAAAATAGAGGTTTGCAAAAAATGCGGGCATGAGTATGTAGAAGAGGCTAATAGTACACAAGACACTATTATGTTTACTATAATGATAGTGATGACTATTGCTTTACTCGTTTTTATTGGATTTTTAGCGTCAGATATTTTATTTGATACGCATTGGTTAGGAAGATAACCGGACGCGGCCAGATTTGGAATAGTTGAATATGGGAGGATTATGAACGAAGGAAAAGACTGGTTGAGTGAGGTAGAAGTCGTAGGTATTATTCTTGGGATATTTGGCATGGTATTTATCGTGTATCACTTTATAGTTAAGTATTGGTAACCCCACTAATCTAGGAGGAGAATATGAAGAATATTCTACGCATAGATGTCAGGACTTGGGTGTCTAGATGGGCGCTTACTCCGCTGGGCTGGATCGTTGTATTTCTGGAGGCGATGTTCATGGTCGGATTTTGCTGTGGGGTGTGGATCGGAAGATAGTAGTTGACACGCTGTAAGACAATTTGTCAGTATATCTATATGGCCCTGGAAATCCATCAAAGTTTTGAGCCGGCAATGCGCAACCTTCCAGGGCCGCGCGTTGTCTGGCCGATTTTTGGTTCCATCGAGTACGGAATAAGTCAGACGACACCTACCTGGAAACGGGGGAGGGTAAAGGTCTTTCAAACGTGTGGCGCGGGCCTAAAAAACCCGGATGCCGGCCAAAATTAATATATGAATCAACTAATCCGTCAATCGCTGGACGCTATCGGCGCTGAATATACCGGCGGAGAGCGTGCCTGGCTCGCGGAGAAGAACCCTATGGCTATCCGGCAGCTTGATGGCCTGCATGACCGCGTGGACGCGGCGGTGTTGTCCGGGGATCCGGTCGCCGCGGGTAGGGCGGCTACGGCTTGGGTGCAGAATTGGTTGTTTTGGTGCAGAAACTACAAAGTTCAGACGAGGAGGACATGATTATGGAGATAAACATGGCCAGGGCAGCGTCCATAAACAAGGAGCTTTCCGAAATCGACATGGAGGACGGAAAGCTGGAAAGTTTAGAGAAGAAACTAAAAACGGCTATAAAAACGATAGCGTGTTTAATGTCTGCGTTGGAAGACAGGGGCTATTTAAAGCCCGAAGACAGTGTCAATGTCGTGTTCAAAGCAAAAAAGTGGTGGTTTTAATAGGAGGAATAATGCCTGCAATAAAAAGAACGAGCAGTTGTGATCTGCGGTCGGCCTATGATTGGTTGACTTTTGAAAAGAAGGAATACGGACGTAATTTTAAGTATATGTCACCGGAACAGATTAAATGCGTGGAGTCGGTGCTGGTGCATATGCATGAGGTGATGATGTCAGGGGCAGAGATTCTTAAGAAGATAAACAGGAGCGTGAAATGAAAACATATAAAGAAAGACGTGCGTTTGTGTTGTCAAAATATTCCATCAAGGAATTGCGCCAAGAATTATATAGGCGTGGAAGTTTAAAATGCAAAGATCAACTCGAATCAGAGGCTGATTTACGCAGATTTAAAAGATGCGGTAAACTATGACACGCCGCCGGAAGTATCACTACGAGACGGAGACCTGCTACGAATGCGGGCATAAGACGCGCTACCGTGTGTATCGATCGCGCCGGCAGAAAAAAGGCGGGATATTCGTGCGTGATGTTTCAGGTATTATAAACTCCCTGGATACTGGTCGGGGGCCTTTGGCCGTTCTGATGGAACAGGCACATAAGCATATAAATAAAATTCACAAGTTTGAATGGGCGGAGGATAAACAGTGATCACTTTATACAAGCACCAAAGCGACGCCATCGCGTTCGCCATCAAGAACGGAGGTAAGATTGCATTGTTCCATGAGCCTGGCCTGGGAAAAACGTTGACCGCGCTAGAGATATTCAAACATTACCGCCAACAGGATTCGGGGCTCCGTATGCTGGTGGTCTGTCCATTGTCGCTTATTAACGCGGCCTGGGGCGAGGACACCAAGAAGTTCACGAGCTTTAAGTATCTGCCTTACTCCGAGGTCAAGAACGTGGGCCGTGGCCGTCCGGGGTGTATCTTGGACGCGGACGTGGTCGGCATAAACTATGAGTCGCTCATCGTTAAAAGCCGGTTTAAAGAGATTCATGGCCTGCTGGCCGCGGGATCGTGGATGCTGGTGGTGGATGAGTCCAGCCGGATGAAGAACCCGAAGTCCATGACCACTAAGGCGCTCCTGCAACTGGCTCCGTGGGCCAAGCACCGCGTGATCGCGTCTGGTACTCCGGCTCCAAATGTGGAGACTGAATTTTGGGCACAGGCCAAGTTTATCCAGCCAGATTGCTATTCGGATTCGTTCTACGCGTTTCGCAATAATTACTTCTACCTTGGACGCAATGGCCAAGTGCTTGAGATGCGTGGCCGGGTTATGACGCGCGGCATGATGGCCGAGGTGTTTCAGAAGGGCTGGAAGTATCAGATTACGGATGCCAGCCGAGCGGAGCTTATCGATCGTATGTCACCGTTTACGCATTGGATGAAGGCTAAGGACGCTCTGGATCTGCCGGATACGGTGGATGAGGTTCGGCTTATCCGGCTTAATCCGAACGAGCGTAGGGCCTATAATGAGATGAAGCGTCACCTGGTGGCCGAGATAAAGACCGGGCGCGTAGTGGGCGGGCAGGAAGTAGTAGCGCAGGTAACGGCGGAGGTAGCGCTGGCCAAACTTATGAAACTCCGGCAGCTTACGTCCGGGTTCGCCTATGATGAGAAACACGACGCGCATCGTCCAGGACGGTCGTCTAAAATGCGGGAGTTGGGCGACGCGCTCGAGGAATTGGGCACGCAGCAGGTCATCATATGGGTGCAGTTCCACGAGGAAGTGGACGCGATCACGAAGATGCTGGCCGAGGATGGTAAGACCTATACGACGCTGTATCAGGGCACGCCGGACCGGGACGTGTCCATAAAGGACTTCCAGGAGGGTAGGGCGCAGTACCTGGTGGCGCATCCACGGTCTGCCGCGCATGGGCTTACGTTCGTCAATGCGTGGTCGCACGTGTTCTTTAGCCTGGACTACAGCTACGAGGCGCACGAGCAGGCCCGCAAGCGCACGGACCGCATCGGGCAGACCATGAAGGGGCTTTACATCTACCTGGTGGCCGAGAACAGCATCGACGGCATGTGCTTGGACGTGCTCCGGCGCAAGAAGTCGCTGCAAGATGTCTACTATGAGTTGGTACAGGGGGAGGAACTATGAGAGAGATTAAATTCAGGGCGTGGGATGAAGATATAAAACAAATGCTTCCTAACGTTCAGGCTGCATATGACACCGGCTATGCTGAGTCTTTTGGTGAAGTTTTAAGGACAAAGACTCAGCACGTCATGCAGTTCACCGGGCTAAAGGACAGAAACGGACGCGATATCTACGAGGGCGATGTGTGCATTGGTGAGAATATCCGCCATCGGGAAGATGATGGGCGGCGGCCGATGTTGACTAGGGCCACGGTGGTGTTTAGAAACGCTGAATTCTGTCTTGGGGACACGATGCTCTCTCTTTTCCAGGGGCTTATAATTATGGGAAATATTTACGAGGGGGAGTGTTGGCCATGAGCGAGACTACGTTTAAATGCGCGGCCGTGAAGATGGTGAGGCGGGAGTTGCCGGGCGCATGGGTGTATCATCCGAGCGATCGTTGGAACAGCGGGATCCCGGATATGCTCATCCTGTGGCAGGGGCGGTTCGCGGCTATCGAGCTTAAGGTCGGACGGAACACGGCGTCAAAGCTCCAGCTGGTGGTCATGGGGCGGGTCCGGGACGCGGGCGGGATTACGGCGGTGTGCTACGATATACGGCAGGTTAGGGACGTGATAAGCAAACTTAAGTTTGCAACAGAGGGGAGGGATTTATGAATAACAAGAAATGCGAAGTACGTGGTAAATATTTAAACTGCTATGATCCGTCGCCATTCGCTCTGTCAAATTGTTACTCCACGGCAGAACTCATTGCCGAGTTAGAACGGCGTAATCCTGATTGCCGTAATTGTTCATGGCCTACTTGCGACCTTTGCTTGGGATGCTTCTGGAAAGATTTTGGATGGAGAGATATATTCAAAACCAAGGAGAAAAATGTCTAGATTCATTATAGAACTACCGGTCAATAACAAGTGTGGAGTGGAGTGCGCGTTTTGGGAGAAATGCGACAAGTTTAGGGATTGTTGCCCGATTGCACATGCCCGCATGTTACCGGACGCCGGGGAGGTAGGTGGTCTTAAGAAAGACGAGCAATCGTCCTGGGACGTAGGGGCCGCGTGTGCGTATATAGACGACCTCAACTATGACGACATGCGGTTTGTTTTAGGGTGGATTCAGCATCTAATGCACGAAAAGAGAAAAGGAGGAGCTGTGAAAAGTAAAGGCGTAATACTGCGGTGCGGATCGTGTTCTGCGGAGTTGGGGTGTACGGATGATGGAAAGCTTTACTTTGATAAGAGTGTTGTCAAAGGTAAAAAAGCGCCGTTCCTAGGTAAGTATTGGTCGTGCGCTCAGGGGCAGATAACAGTTATCTGTGCATGCGGGAATAAAGTCCAGGTGGACTTGCCGGTTAAGTAGTGGTAGTAATAAGATGTTTATGGTATAATTATCTTGTCCAGAGAATGCGCGGATTTTTATTTTAGACTCCCGGATCTCCGCGTATCTCTGGACAAGATAAGCAGCCGGGAGTCTACTTTTTTAAAGGAGGCATAATGGCAAAGAGTGAACGAGAACTGCTTGTGGAATACAAACTTGCGCTGGAGCGCCGGGACGACATAAAGAGCGCCCTGGCGGACGCGCAGGCAGTTTATGACAAGGCGGAGACCGCTATGGTGGAGTTCTTGATCGCAAAGGAGGCTAACGAGACGGCCACATATGATGGTGTGGGCTATGCGAAGATGATGAAGCCGCGGGTCTTTGCTTCGTGCAAAATCGAGAATATTCCGGCGCTTAAGTCACACCTAATAAATACGGGCAGACACGATCTCATAAATGAGACCATCGCGCCGGCTGCGCTGTCGAGTTACGTCGGTGAGGTAATTGACGCGGGTAAGGCGCCGCCGGACATGGTGTCGTACTACCTTAAGCAGACGGTCAGGATGTATTAAAGGAGAGGCTATGACGAAACCGAAGAACAAAGCACAGAAAGTATACAACGCCGAGTCCAAAAAGAACGAGAAACTACTGGACAAGGCGAAGGAGACGCCGTCGCAGCGCACCGCGCGGCTGTCAAAGTTGGCGGAGGACATAACAGCCCGCGGCGGGCACATGGTCGGCGGGAATCTTGTGATGCCGCTGGGCCTGGGCCCGGCCAAGCAGGTCCTGAAGGGGCTGGACGGCTCACAGTTACGGGCCACCACGCCGCCGGCGGTGCAGGATGCCGCGGACGAGTATTTCGATCGCAAGGAGGAGGTACTAAAGGCAAAAGATCGGATGGCCACAGCCTTGGACAAGATAGAGTCCGAGATGAAGGCGTCCGATATCACGGTGTGCATCGTGCGGCAGTGCATCGGCGGAGAGCAGATGGTCTGCCGCATCAAATCCAGCTCTAAGCTGGAAATTAAAAAGCAGAAATAAGGAGATAAGACATATGGCGATAAAACAGCAAGTTAATAAGTTGAAGGAACCAACCGGGCCGTCGATGCCGCAGGACGCGTCGATAAGTGAAGAGAAGGCATTGTCACCTGTACAGTCGGCAGGGTTGCCGGCGCTTAATAACGATCGACGCGGGTTTGAGGATGAGGTTGACCAGTCCGACCTCATAATTCCGCGTGCGAAACTTATTCAGCCGACAAGTGACGAGATGCATAATCCGGACAATGTCACGTTACGCGGTGGCATGATCATTAATAGCCTCACAAAGGAGGAGATATCGAAGGTGTTTGTGCCGATATTCTATTACAAGGAATATTTGCGATTTAATCCGCGCAAGAAGTCAGACCGTGGGTTCCTTCCTGAATTTGCGCCTGGCGCACTTATCTGGAGGACCAGGGATGGGAATGATCCGCGCGTATTCGCTGAATGCCAGTTCGGGCCTGGTGGCGAGACGCCTATTGCTATAACAACGCTGAATTTTTTCAGCTTGTTCAAGGACAGCGCTATGCCGCTGATACTGTCATTCGGAAAGACCAGTTATAAAGCGGGGAAGAACTTACTCTCCCTGGCGAAACTGCGCGGAGGGGCGATGTTCAGCAGGCAGTATAAATTGTCTATATTGCCCATGACGAACGATCAGGGTTCGTATTTCGTCCTAAAGGTGGATCCGAATGGTGATTGCGACGCTGAGATGTTTAAGATGGGCGAGTCGTATTTTAACCAGTTTGGCGTAAGGAGGGATACTCTTAAGACGCATGTTGACGAAGGAGAGGTACTCTAAAGTACAAGACCCCGGCGTTATGGGCGCCGGGGGTTTTAAAATTCAAGGAGGATAAATGGAAGCATGTAAAATCGGGGAGTTGGAAAACATTCAACAGAGAAACCATCAAATAATGGATAATCTCAATAATGCCATATCTCGGTTGGCCAAACACCGCGAGAAGTTGTTCGGCTCAATACCGGGAAAATTACAGGGGGCAGAAAACAATGTCCCCTGTTCTCCGCCGGCCGGGATGATGGGTATCATAAAAGATCAGGCGGCAGAGATCGTGCGGAAGTCTGAAGAAATTCAGGTGCTTATAACGAAGCTGGAAGATCTGTAAAATATTGCGCGGCGGCCGGGAAGGACCGGCTAGAGTCAACGAGAAACTGTCTTAATCCCACCGACCTTTGAACGTTCCTGGGGAAGAGTGGGGCGATGTTCCCCGCCTTGATAGAAGCCGGTATCAAGCCCGGCCCGCGCTTTAAATTTTTAGGAGGTTTATGTGGATTATCCCGAAGTCACTTGTGTTGAGTGGTTCTACGGTTACGGTGGAAACGCTCTCGGACTTAAACGAGCAATCCCAGGTCTGCGCGAAATCGCTAAGTGTGAGAGGGACGCCTTCGTCGTTGCGAACATGGTCAGCAAAATGGAAGCGGGACTCATGGACGCGGTTCCTGTCTGGACGGATTGTAAAACCTTCCCAATTGCAGAGTTTCACGGACTCGTGGACCTCTTTATTGCGTCCTATCCTTGCCAGGGGTTCAGCCACGCCGGTAAAAGACTCGGGGTCGAAGATGAACGCCACCTCTGGCCCTACTGCCGAAAGTGGATCCAAGGTGCAAGACCAGGAGCTGTTTGGCTCGAAAACGTCGAAGGACACGTTTCGCTTGGACTCTCCACAGTCCTTGCCGACTTGGAAGAAGATGATTATACAGCGGCGTGGGGAATATTCAGCGCGTCTGAAGTCGGCGCGCCTCACCAACGAAAAAGAGTGTTTATCCTGGCCTACGACCGCCGTAATGGACACGCTTGGCGGGCCTTACAAAACGGAATTAAAGGACGGGGCGTTCAGGAGTCAACACAATCACAGCGATCCGAACAGCCCTTGGTACGGGGCGAGGTTGCGAGATGCGGTGAATGTTCCGGTTCAGAAGAACTGGCCCTCCGCAACAGTATCGGACGTACACACGGACAATCTAAAGAGCAGTCAGCAGAAGCCCGGTTCGTTCCACAGCGTGACCCTGCCACAAGCGGACCGCTTGTGGCCCAGCAGCAACAGCAGGGATTGGAAGGACACGCCGGGGATGTCAACCACGCGAGATGGGAACCCCGAGGGGAGGATAGACCAGTTGCCGAGGGCGGTTTATGCGGAGTCAACCAGGTTGACTCCCGACTGTTCGGACAGGAGAAGCCAGAACAGCAAGCAACAAGGATTGAGCAATCAAATCAAGTCTGGCCTTCCCGCCCCGGAGTCAGCCAATACGGATGGGAGCCGCCGAGAGTCGTGGGCAACGCCGAGAAGCGGAATGTCCGCGGGGAGCAAAGACGCGGTGTGGGAGCCGGGGAAGAAACCGACGTTGAATGGAAAGCCGATAACAACATCACTGACGGACCAAGTAAGGATAGTGTCATCGAAAGACTGCGGGAAGCGGGATATACTGTCGAGCCATGCGAACAATGCCAAAAAGATGGAGATGACAGATACACCGTCTGTTTCTCCGACAACGGGTCCGGGGACTGTTGCTCCGTCGAAGGGATGCGGAGAATCTTGGGCGAGCCCGCACAGCAACTGCATGACGGGTCCGGGAGCGCAGGGCCGACAGGGCCGACAGGGCGGGAAGAACTTGCAGACGCAGGCGGGGAAACTCAATCCCCGTTGGGTAGAGACGCTAATGGGCTTGCCGCTGGGCTGGACCTGTCCCGATACACCGGCCTCAGTGATTCTGAACTGGCCGAAATTCGTGAATGGATGGAGAAGGGCACAAACCGAACCGACGAACTCCGCATGTGCGGAAACGGGGTTGTGCCAGCCACCGCCGAGCGTGCGTTCAGGGTCTTATACAAAGAACTCCAAGGAGCAAGATGAACTATTCTGATTTTGGTTGGGCGACGTTCCCCTGCAGCGGGAAGGTGCCGGTTAAAGGCTCGAATGGTTTCGAGGACGCTGATTTAACCGGCGAGGTGTTTCAGAAATTCCACGGCGATAACATCGCGATAGCCACCGGCGCCCCGTCCGGCGTCTTTGTCTTGGACGTGGACGTGAAGCCAAAGAAGGACGGCCGGCCTGGTGTCGGGGCTGAGTCCCTGGCTGCGCTGGTGGCTAAGCATGGGCCGCTGCCGGACACCGTACAGGCGCGAACCTGGAGCGGTGGATCTCATTACTTTTTTAAGATGCCGGAGGGCGGGCTTGGCTGCAGGATAGGGTTCCTGCCGGATTTAGACATCAGGGCAGATGGGGGCTACGTTATAGCGCCGCCGTCCATTGTCGAGGGCAAGTCCTATACCTGGGTGCACAGCCCGGAGGATTATGACGTGGACCCGGCGCCGAAGTGGTTGCTGGATTTATTGGCGAAGCCGAAGGCGCCTACCGCGCCGGCAGCCGAAGATGCCACAGGGATGGTCGTTGAGGGTAATAGGAACGGCGAGTTAACTCGCCGGGCCGGGAAGATGCGCGCGGCCGGGGTCGCCGCGGATGAGATATATACCACGCTGTCGAAGTTTAACGCCACACGTTGCTCTCCGCCTCTACCCGACAAGGACGTGCGCGTGATCTCTAATTCTATTGCGCGTTACGAGCCGTCTGTCGACAATATCTTCCTGTCGACGCCGCATGACCAGGAGGGGCATTATCAGGTGTTTAAGTCACTGCATGGCAAGAACGTGCTGTTCACCCGGGAGCTTGGCTGGATGGTATATCACGACGGGTTTTGGGATAAGGATCTATCCGATAAATACCTTAGCGAGTGGATCACGGACGTGTTGCGTCGACGTAAGCAAGCCATCACGCAGGGCGGCATGAAGTTCACGCTCTCCAAGTTTGAGGCCAGCCGCGCGAACCTGGACTCTGTGAAGGCGATTTGTAAGGACCGGTTGATGGGGCGTTTGGCCGATTTTAACGCGGAGCCGCACTTATTGAACTGTAATAACGGCGTGCTGAACCTGAAAACGCTGGAATTATTGCCACACGCGCCGGAGTTCCTGTTTAACTACAAGCTTAAGACGAACTGGAATCCGGCCGCAGAGTCGCTGCCCTGGGTGGATTTTGTGGCCAGTTGCGTGGGGGAGGATCCCGCCGACTTCACGGAGTCTATCAGCGCGCTTGAGCTCCTGCAGATAGCGGCCGGGTATTCGTTAACCGGGGATACCACCGCGGAGACCATGTTTTACGTGTTCGGACCGCCGCGGTCCGGTAAGGGCACGTTTATGACCGCTATACAGAATCTCATGGGTCCGCTGTCTAACACCGTGAACATTGGGACGCTGTGCTCCGCCAGCAAGAGCGACAACCAGAACTTCGAGCTGGCCGGGCTATCGCTTTGCCGGTACGTTACGGTCGCGGAGACTGGGCGCGACACCTACCTGGACTCCGGCCGGATAAAGAATTTGACCGGTAATGACCCCATACAATGCGCGTTCAAATTCAAGGACTCATTCCGCTATAACCCTCTGTTTAAGATATGGGTGTCGTCAAATCATGAGGTTAACGTGGACGCCGGGGATGACGCCGTGTGGGACAGGCTACGGGCGTTTCACTTCCTGAATAGCCATAAGGATAACCCGGACACGTCCCTTAAGCGCAGGATGGTGGCAGGTAGCGAGGCTGTGTTGCTGTGGTGCGCACAGGGCGCTCAGGCTTGGTTTAGGCTGCAGGAACAGGGCAAGGCCATGCCTCGGACCGACAAAATGCGAGAATACCTCAAGGAACGTAAGGACGAGGCCGACTACGTGCAGCAGTTCCTGCAGGATGAGGGGATTGAGAAGCCGGACTATGGGTCTAGCGCGTTTGATGGGTATAGCTCAGATAATTATGAGCCGGTGGCTCGCATTTATGGCCGGTTTAAGGAGTTCTGCGGCGCCAATCATATAGATAAGTTCCTTTCTTTACGGAGTTTTGTGAGCGATCTTAAGCGCCGGGGGTTCGTTTATACGCAGCGTAAGGTGGCGGATAAGACCGCGCGGGTGTTCTTAATCACGAAGCGCATGCCTACTGGGGTAAACAATGACCTTTTTTAGGTCCCTGAGTCCGTCCCTGAACGGTCCCTGGCTGAGGGACGGACGGAGTTATCCACAGGTTTACGGAGTTATCCACAGGGGATTGTGGATAACATTCAGGGACGGGGGACCATTAGGGACGGATTTTTACCAATGAGAATCCCTAGGTCCCCAAGTCCCTGTGTTACAGGATGTGTATGTTAAAGGGTAAAAAAGGATATATACTATATATAGCGGGGGGGTTTCCAAAAAATCGGGGACTCAGGGGAATTCAGTATAATTAATACGTGTATATAATGATAATGATAAGGAGAAAGTTATGGCAAAATACAAAGGGCACGATCGGGTGGTGTTTCTGGATGGGTACGCGCATGGGTGGCAGGATGGGCTGGCGGTGGGGTGGAAGCGGTCAGGGGGTGGGCAGGCGGCGCTAGAGCCTGCGTTCAAGCGTGGGGGCCGGCTGCGCTACACGGACGCGCTTGGGGTGGCGTACCGGGCGGGTGGAGGGAGAATGTCAGGCCCATGCGCCAGTCCGGTGACCGGTCCGAACATGAAGGTTTCTTTTGAGGCCATAAAGCGCGGGGTCAAGAAATTGGGGCGCATAAAAACCAAACATGGGGTGTTGCGGTTTGTAAAACATCCGCTGCTTGACAAAGCGCGAAGGGGGACAAAATGACCGGAGACTTCACAAAGCGATTCACAAGGTGCTTGACAACCTATCGCAGGCTTTCCTGCGGGGCAGTTTTAACGGTAGCGCAGTTGTCGCGGGATTATGGCGTCAGTATACGCACAATCCAGCGTGATTTAAACGCACTATCAATGGCGGGATATTCGATAATACCGGCGTTGGGTAAGGGCACAGTGGCTATTGACAAAGCGCGAGGGACAAAGTAAACTATGGTCATGGTATCACTGTCCTGGAAAACCGAGCGCCGGAAAGTGTCAGCGCTTATCCCTTATGATAAAAACCCGCGGCGGCTTACGGAGGCGCAGCCTGCGCAGCTCACAAAATCTCTTGAACGCTTTAACCTGGTTGAAATCCCGGCCATAAACACGGACGGCGTGATCGTGGCTGGGCACCAGCGCCTGGCGATGATGAAAGCGCTTGGCCGCGGGGACGAGGTGGTGGACGTCCGGGTGCCGAACCGTAAACTATCGGTGGGGGAGCTTAAGGAGTACAATCTCCGCAGCAATAAAAATACCGGCGAGTGGGACCTGGGTATCCTGGCGTCTGATTTTGATATCGAAATGCTCAAAGACGTGGGGTTCACGGATGCTGAGCTCTCGAAGATGCCGTTTGAGGGCCTGGGCCCTGATGATTTAAACGATGTGCCGCCGATACCTGACAAAGCGGTCAGTAAGTTGGGCGATTTATACGCCCTGGGTAGCCATCGTTTGCTTTGTGGTGATTCCTGTAAAGCCGAGGACGTGAAGCGGCTCATGGGCGGGAAGCCGGCGGAGTGCGTGTTCACGGATCCGCCGTATAATGTAAATTATACCGGTCGGCGTAAAATGCGGAACGAAATCCTCAACGACTCGATGTCCGGTGATGATTTTTACCTGTTCCTGTTGTCGGCATTTAAGAACATGTGCTCGGCTATGGCGCCTGGTGCCGGCATCTACGTGTGCCACGGCGACAACGAGCGCTTCAATTTCCAGAAGGCGATGGTTAACGCCGGCCTGGAGCAGAAGGAGTGTATAATTTGGGTTAAGAACAGCCTGGTGATCGGCCGGCAGGACTACCATTGGCGACACGAGCCCATCCTCTACGGCTGGAAGCCGGGCGCGTCGCACCGCTGGTATGGCGACCGCAAGGGCACGACCGTCATTGAAAATTTTCCCTGCTTGCAGGTTGTACCGTTAATCGAGAAAAAGGGCTTTCATGTCACGGTATCGACCGAGGAGAACCACGTTTCGTTTGAGTGCAAAGACGTGAAAGTGTTGGAGGCATTCACTGGGGATAAGAGTAGCGTGTGGTATTTCAACCGGCCGACGTCCAGTAAAGAGCACCCGACCATGAAGCCGGTGGAGTTGATAACCCGGGCGCTTAACAACAGCTCCAAGCGCGGGGATATCGTGCTGGACCTGTTTGGCGGGAGTGGTAGCACGCTGATCGCGGCCGAGCATATCGGGCGCGTGGCGTACCTGATGGAGCTATCGCCGGTGTTCGTGGACGTCATCATAAAACGATGGGAGAACGCTACCGGGAAGAAGGCGGTGAAGCTATAATGGGCGCTCCTGGTAAACCGAACCCGAACGCTGGCCGTAAGCTTTTTAATGGCAAACCGGAGGCGTCCGTACTTTTGTTATTGAGACAAGCGTGGTCGCTTGACTGCCCGGACGCGGAGGCAGCGGCGCTCGCCGGAATTTCCCCATCTGCTCTTTCTGAGTATCTTTCTCGCAATCCTGCAATAGCCGAAGAGAAAGAGGCTTTAAAGCTTAAGCCGTTTCTCTCGGCGCGTAACACGATAATAAAAGGCATTGTTGAGGGAGATAAAGACACGGCACGATGGTATCTAGAGCGCAAGCGTAAGCGCGAGTTTAGCACGTTACAGCAGCACGAGGTTGGCGAGCAGGGCACGTTCCGTGATTTGACCGATGACGAGCTTGATCAGATAATCGCCGGGAAGAAGAAGCCGGCGGACTTCCTGGGTTTGGAAAAAAAACTATGACATTTTTTAAACTGTCGCGCAAAAATGGTAAGGCTTCATTAATGAAATGGGTAAACAGTCAAGAGGCCGCTGGTCCATTGACCGAGGAAGATTTTAACCGCGCGATCAGGCAATTATTTCCGTGTAATGACCCCACCGCCGACGTGAAAGCCTCACCTGGGGCAACGTCGCCCGCCGAAAATGCCAGAACTTCCCGAAAACATTGAACCATCGGACCCAACCGACGCACAGCGTGCATGGCGTGAACGTCAACGGCGCGTGGCATCTGAGCGCTGCCGTTACTACGTGCCCAATGGCAGGGCGGAGCAGTTCCTGGGGCACCTTAAGCGTTTCAAGCCGGGACACAACGGGATCATCATCCTGATCCTGCGTGCCGGCAACAGCTTCGGTAAGTCTGCGCTCGCGTGTAACCTGGCCGCGTATCTGATGCGCGGTAAGCCGAACCCTTGGTTTGATTCCATACCATATTTAAAGCAATTCAAGCGTCCGAACCGAGGACGTGTATACACTACCGCTAATGCTGCCAAGAATACATGGGACGATGAGGTCAAGAAATGGTATCCCGCCGGGTCTTATACTCCCAACAAAGAAGGCACCACATTTAATAAAAAGATAACCATGCGTAATCGGTCAATCATGGACTTCTTCACGTTCGACCAGGACGTGGAGCAGGCCGAGTCGGTGACGCTGGATTGGCAGATCGCGGACGAGCCGCCGTCGCGTAAGTTGTTCGGCGCGATGAAGACGCGCCTACGGTTCGGCGGACTCATGGTGTTTGTCCTTACGCCGCTTGAGGACGCCGCGTGGATGGCTGACGAGCTTGAAATCCCGGAGCGCTTGGGGGACGACGTGTTTGTGACTACGGCCGACACCGAGGACGCATGTATCGAGCATGGCGTGCGCGGCCACCTGCCGCATGCGTCCATTGAGGCCATGTTTAAGGATTGCGACGAGGCGGAGCGTGCTGCGCGTAAGGGCGGCGCGTACCTGCATTTGTCCGGACGCATCTATAAAACTTATCGCGCCGAGGAGTCGGGCCATTGCCCGGTTGATATCCATCCGTATCACATGGACGAGTGGGAGCGCGGGCCCGGCGCCGGCTGGACGCTTTGGAATGTTGTAGATCCTCATGATAGAAAGCCGTTCGCTATCGGCTGGTATGCGGCGTTTCGTAATGGCGACGTTTATACTATCGCGGAATGGCCGGACGATTCCTGGGCGCCGTTCCACAAATTAAAGGACTGCTCTTACGTGCCCAAGGACTATGCCCGCATGATCATGGAGACCGAGCGAGCCCTGGGTGTTAAGGACGCAGGACGCGGAGTGCGGCGGCTCATCGATCCAAATTTTGGGAATACTCCATGCTTTCTCTCCAACACCACAATAAAACAGGAGTTAAGCGCCGAGGGCACTAAACTGGGGTATTCCCTTAACTTTCAGGATCCGCCGGACTCACTAGAGGGCGGGCATGTGTCGGTGAAGGCGCTGCTGGGCGATATCTCCAAGGGCGTGCGTCCCAAGTATTACGACCTCGCGCATTGTAAAAACCATATCTACGGCATGACGCGCTACGGCTGGGCAGAGAATCGTAACGAGAAGAAGGGCGTGTCGGAGAAGCCGGAGCTATTACACAAGGACTTCCCTGACCTCAAGCGGTATCTTGCATTGGCACGCGTAAAATTCATAGAATTACCCAAGGCAGAAAAAGTTCAGCGGGCGTCCTCTTACGGGAAGCCTGGCTACCGAGGAGTGTAAATGTCTAAACCGATAATCAATCCCAAGGCAGAGTTAATCTTCCCCACGGATGTAGAGTTCCTGGCGAAGATAGAGCATTTTGCGAACGACCTGGCATACATCGCGCAGTGCCGGCATTGCGGCGGCAAGATTGCCGGGCACATCCACATGCCTGGTGCTATCAATCAAACAGTTGATCAGCGTGAAGCCGCGGTGTTTGGTGTGCTTAAGCGCCGGCATAACTGTCCGCGTAAACATGAGCAGTGGGGAGATAAGTCGTTACCGGGGCTGATAGCTCCGGACATCATGCGCGGCATGGCCAAGCTAAAAGATCAGGCGCTGCGTAATAAAAAGATTGGAAGGGCTTGACAAATAACAATCGCGTGTCATATAATCTTGATATGAAGCCGGAGATAAAAAATTGAACGCCGAACTTCCCACAGATCCGCGTAAGCGCCAAGAGTTAGTGGACTTGGCTAAGAATCGATATAATCTTTCCAAAGAATTCTTTTCCCCTAAACACGAGATATGGGTGCGCTGTTATAAAATCTATCGCGCCTTGGCCGATGCCGTTGACGATCCCGACGAAGATAACATGTTCATTCCCTATGCCTATGGCATGGTGGAGGATATCGTCGCGCGATTAACTGAGCCGGTATTGCAGAAGATGGCTATTAAGCCGCAAGCCCGGTCTTTGCGCTTTGCAAAGGCTGCCCGCAATTTCTACGCGCTCATAAAAACCTATCGTTCCACGTCGCGCTATCAGCTCGACTTTACCGATTCCAAGCGCCAGGAGGTTGTGGCCGGTAATGCTTGGGAGAAGGACGAGTGGGCGTCCGAGTATATCGAGGGCACCGAGTGGAAGAACACGATGGTGACGGAGATGGTGACTAAGATCGTGGACGTGCTGGGTAAACTCATGCCAATGCCGCTTAAGGTTGAGTATAAAAAGCTCGTAGAGGTTGCGAAACTTTACGCCAAGTCCATTGGCTATCGTGTGCGTTATCCGTCAGTGTTCTTGGTGTGGCCGGAGCCCGGTATTAAGCGCGTGGATGATATGCATTGGTTGTGCGAGGAAGAGGAATGTGTCGCGCTTGACGACCTGCGCTCGCAGAAATACAAGGACGCCAACAAGCAGGTAAAGAACGTTTACGATTTGTCCGAGATTGATAATGATTACCGCAAGCACGAGCCGGGATCCATAACTCCCAATTTCAGCGAGACCAGTTCTTATCATGCCGAGGTGTCGGATGTTTTGGGAGCTCGCACCGGTGATTCGCAGGCGACTAAGGCCGCGCGTGGTGATCTTAAGTCCGACATGGATAAGGTCCACCTGCTGCATGTTTATGAGCTGGGCCGCAGGTTCACTATCGCTAACGGGAAGTATCTTGTCCTTTATATTGAGAAACCTTTCCATAGGCCGCGTATACCGTTTCGCTTGCGCTGCTACACGCCGGATCCCGAAAACCTTTATGGCCTTGGTGCCATCGAGCCTACAGAGGATTTGTTTTTAGGGTTGAATGATATCCATCGGATGTGCATGCGCTCCTGGACGCGCGTAATCGGTGGCATGCTTGCATATCACACCGATTCCGTTCCGTTCCCTGACGACTGGAAGCCTAAACCGGGAGGGACGCGTGTGCGCATTGATCCGGGCGTGTCGCCAAACGTCCATAATGCCATCGCGGCTATCCAGCAGCAGAATCCCACAAACGACATGATCGCGCATGAGTCCAACATGAAAGGGCTCCTAGAGCGCGTTATAAGCGTGGCCGATTTATCGCCTGGCGTTGAGGGCACGAAGCAGTATCACGAGACGGCCACCGGGCTTATTGAGATTCAAAACCAGCTCGCCAAGCGGTTCGCCGTCATGCGGCGTGCGCAGTTGGCGAACGACGTCAGCCAGTGTCAGGCCATGTATGACATGTGTATGCAGTTCATGTTTGAGCCTATGGTTGCCCAGGATATGGACGCCGGCGGCAAGACGATGTATCCTAAATTCTCGCGCGACGATATCTGGACGGATGGCGAGGGCTTTGACTTCCTGATTGAAGAGGATCCGTCATTCGGTGACAACGTTGTCCAGCGTAACCAGCTTATGGTCCTGCTGGAACTGGCGATGAAGTACGAGACGTTCCGCATGAATTCAAAGGATGCCGAGATGCTTAAGTTCAAGGTGTCCGAGGTCATGCAGCGCGTGGTAGAGGCGTTCGGCTGGACGTTCAACGCTGAGTTAATGTCGCCTGTGGGTGATATTATGACGCCGGATGCTGAGTTAAATATGATGCTGGACGGCCAGCCGGTGCAACCTAATCCTAAAGAAAATCTTATCGGGCACGCGATTGACCATATGGTGCAGATGATGTCGCCTAAAATAGTAGAGGGCGCGGCGTCCGGGCAGGTATCGCCCGAAACTTTGGCTATGCTTAAGCTTCATATTCAGGATACCATGAGTATGGCGCAGGCCGTGATGCAGAATATTGATGCCGCGGCTCAGGCTCGCTTACAAGAGGCGATGAAGTCTGCTGGGCTTACCGGGGGGCCGGCTGATGGCATGCCGGATGGTCCAAGGATAATGGCACCGACCAATCGCACACCTGGTATGCCGGGGCTTGTGTCCGGAGGGAATAGATGACTGCTGACGAATTTAATAAACTAGAGACCGAGTTGCAGCCGGTTATCGCTAAGGGTGAGCGTGCGCGTTCGCTCTTGGGCTCCGGGTGTTGGAAGTCAGATGTCGAGCCGTATCTGATGGTCAGGTGCGCTGATCTGCAGCGCGGTTCCGGCTGGAAGCCGTCAACCGGAGTGTTCAGCGTGGACGCCGTGGCGATGGGCGCCGCGTATAACGGCGGACGTGAGGACGAGTGTTTGAATCTACGCAACACGCTTAATATATGGGTAGAGCAGGGCCGGCAGGCTGCCGATAAACTTAAAAAGGGACAGGAGAGCATACGATGAAAACTCTATTTTTGGTTATGATGTTTGCATTTTGCGGATCGGTAAAAGCCGCGGATGGATATCTGATGTATGAATCCGCGTCGAGTTCAATAACGCATGCGACTGTATCGCTTTCAAGTTCATCGCCTACGCTTATATCGAAAGCGACCACGACTACGGTGGCAGATGGAACATTGCCGGTATCGTGGTATTCGTTGACTCTGTTCAATGTGAATACGACCACCGCTGCTTATGGTTGGAGCAATCAATCCGGAGTCGCGCCTGTGCCCGCATTGACGTGTGCAGATGGCGTGCCGCTTGGTGCTGGTAGCCCTACTGCTCCCTGGAATCAAACCGAACAATTTTTTGGCGCTTACATGTGGGGAATTTCATGTACCAATGCCGCAATGAATCTAAAGGTAGTTTACAGAGGGAGATAAAATGAAAAGACTATTTTTGGTATTAATATTGTGTCCGATATTTGCGCACGCTGTTGGTGGGAGTTTTGAGGCCAGCAATAATATCTCCGGACAAGGAGATTCGATTTACGTCAACATAACAGGCGACACGATGACAGGAACGCTAAATGGTACAGAACAGAGGTTGACGGGCCAGTTGATAGTGGGCGGGAGCGTGACGGTGCAGGGAGCTGGCTTATTTAGTGGTTCGTCCGGGATATATGGCGTTTCTATATCATCCAATATCAGAGTCGCAACAGACAGGATAGTTACTCGCAACGGCAGAGTAGGATTGCTGACGGCTGACCCTGGCTCGGATGTGCAGATTGGTGGGGACATGACTAATACGTCGGTAGGGACAACGCTGGCTATACTGTCAAAAGCCGGTAACGAAAAAGCTATTCAGATAGCAGATACGGATGGCAATGCCGCGTACGGTGAGTACTGGAAACACTTATATTCTGCTGGTTCCATAGGTACATTAGGCACTCGTCATAACGGAGTTGACACAGACGCTATATCCTGGAAATTTGGAAATGTCGGAATAGGCACAGTGGCTCCAGATGCCAAGTTATCCATTTCAAGTTCTACGGCAAGCACCGCATTTATATCGTTTTTAGGAGCAATGACCAAAGCAGAAATATTAGCCTTTGATCCAGTACAGGCCGGGGCTTCCGCATACTGTACTGATTGCGTCACTGCGACTCACTGCATATCAACAGGAACGGCGGTAACCCAATTCGCAGATATCGGTGATAGGACGGTGGCTTGCAACTGATGAAAGCGATACTCTCTCTATTTTTCATAGTGTTCTCGCCGTTAATAGTAACGGCTCTTAACGTACATCACAAGATATTGGCTGATGCTCACGGTAGTCCGATAATGCCATATATCACACTGTACTCCACCTACACACAAAAGATAGAGGATACAAATGCGGTACAGTACCTGGAATTAAACTCACATATTAATGGGGAAGGGCACTTTACTCAAATAAATAGAAGCACCTGGATGATAGTTGATGCAGGAGCGTATGAGCTTTGTTTTAGTGGAATAGCTGACTTAATACAGGTTCCGGGAGCTACCATAGAGATGTGGATTAGGCAAAACAATGTTGACATTCCTGATTCCAATACGAGAGTATCTTTACCTACCGCCGCACTTGAACAGACTATGGCTATATGTTGGATAGGTCCGTTCAATGCCGGTGATACTTTTAACGCCATGACTTACGGTGACGATGTGGATATGCAATGGCTTTACACAGCCGCAGGGACTTCTCCTGACAGGCCTGTTACTCCGTCTATAATTATGACGGTTAAGAAGGTTTCGGGGATTGAGTAAATGTGATATAATAAATACAATAATTTTGAGCCGCGCTGGGTAGCTCCCAGCAAATGCGCTGAACCGCACGGCTAGAAGGTCTGTTCAGAGGCCACGTAACGGAGAAATCCTGCACGCGGCCTTTTCGTTTATAGACCTTTAAGATTTAGGCGGTAAACCCGCCCAAAAAACTACGGGGGAAAACCCTCTGGAGGCATAACGATGACAGTAACAGCACCGGCCGCACCTGCGGCCACTACAACGACAGCCGCGACTCCTGCAGCCGCAGCGCCTACACCGGACAGCACGCCGGCGTCCGCGCCGCAGCAATCAGGCGGGTTCCTTGACCACGTCAAGATCCACGAGTCCTCGCCGGCTGATAGTACACAGACGCCACCGGCTACGCCGCCTGCCGCAGCTACCGAGCCTGGGACAACCCCGGACCCGGCCACGCCTAAAGCGGGAGAAACACCGCCTGTTGTGTTTAAAACCACGATACGCGGAAGGGAATACACCGGAGATGAACTGTCGAAGGCATTCGAGCATTCGAGCGCTGAGGGTATCCGTCTTGACCAGACCGTGAAGCAAATCCAGCAGGAGCTGTCTGCCGAACGTGCTGCGCGTGCGGAACTCGAGGAGAAGGCCAACGAGACCCCGCCTTTCAAAATACTGACTAAGTCAGAAATGAAAGAGCTTGACCCGGTGGACCTCGCCGAATACATCTCGAAACGAGACAAGTGGGAGACGCAGAAGGAGACCAGGAAAGAGTCGCTTACGAAAGCGAAAGCCGCGCACGAAGCGGAGACCAAGGCGGTTAAAGATCACATCTACGCCCGGTCAGAGATGATGATGAACGACGCGGTGAACTTTCCCGGCTACAAGGATCTGATGCCTGTGATGGAGCAGATACTTGACCGCGCACCGCATATGGCGGGCAGGCGCGAGACTCCTGATCTGCTCTACTTTGCAGCTCTAGGACTCCAAAAGTACAGGGAGGGAAAGGTATCAAAGGACGCCGAGCAGAAGGCCAAGGACGAAGCGGCTGCGCAGGCAGCGGCCCAGGCTGCGGCTGCCGGAAGCGGTAATCCGCCGGCTCCTGTGGGATCTCCCCAACCGCAAGACGATGACTCTGACGAGGCTTTCAACAAGCGACTGCTTGAGAAGGCGCCGAAGAGAATCTTCTAATTCAGAACGGAGGTTAGTAAATTATGCCTACAATGGTTACCACAACGCGCGGCACCGGCGTTCTCAACACTGAGACGCGGCGCAAGCGCGACGTTTCCCCGCTTATAGCGCAGCTCGAGCCGGACGCGGGTCCTCTCGTAACGCTTTTAATGCGGCTTCGCAGTAAAGCTACCACGGATCCGAAGTTTGAGTGGTTCGAAGATGAACTGCTCCCGCGCTTCGATATCCTGGCTGGTGCGGTAACAGTCGCAGACGCCACCATCACCGTGACCAATTACAAGTATTTCCGGGCCGGAGATATAGTAAGGGTCAACAAGGATGAGCTTCTGCGCGTTACCACGACCCCGACCAGCACCACAGTGGCCATCGAAACACTGGCCGGCGTCGCATCTGCGGCCACCGCCGCGGCTAACGGCAGCCAGCTCCACATCATCGGTAATTCCAACGAGGAAGGCGCGACCAAGCGGTCGTTGCTCTCCACGCAGCGCCAGCCGAAGTACAACTACTGTCAGATATTCAGGCATCCGTTCGGTTATACGGGTACCGCAGTAGCGACCGATCAGTACGGCCAGAAGGACCCGGAAGCCGAGAAAGCCAAGCAGCTTATCGAGCATAAAAAGGACATCGAGCTGTCCTTCATCCTGGGCAAGAAGAGCGAATACACCGGCGGGACGCATCCCGAACGGACGACCGGCGGCATCGAGGAATTCATAGCGACCAACGTGCAGGATATGGGCGGCACAATGACCGAGGCTGAATTCAACGACTTCATGCGCAGGGTATTCCGCTACGGATCGAACGAGCGCATCTGTCTGCTGTCGCCGCTGATGGCTACCGTCATGAGCAATCTCGCGGCTGGGAAGTTGCATACTCGCTCCGACGATAAGACCTACGGCATCACGCTGTCACGCTATCAGAGCGCTGGCCGCGTAGTCGAGCTTGTTGAGCACAAACTGCTCAATAACGATTCCTTGACCGATCTCTCCGGCATCGCCGGCTGGGGTCTGATCCTGGACATCGCTGACCTGGCCATAAGGTACATGAATGGCCGGTTCACCATCCTTAAAGAGAACATCCAGGCCAACGACGAAGATGGCAAGACGGATGAGTATCTCTCCGAGGTTGGTTTGCAGCTAGAGCTCGAGAAGAAACACGGTATGGCCACGGGGGTAACCGATTAATCGGATAGCCGATTATAGGTAAAACCTATGAACTTCATAAAAGCCATGTTGGTGTCGGTTCTTTTCCTGGTGGCGAATAACGCGTTTGCCATCTCTCTCCAGGACCTGCAAGTCAGGGACTTGGACACTATATCGATGAGTAAAATCGTCGATTATAATGACGGTACTTTAATGAACGTGGACTATACCGGTTCAGAATCGACGGCGAAACTGTACATCGGTTCGGGCACGTTATCCATTGACGCTCCGTCAGGCACGGTATTGGTGTCAACCATTAATATCGCTGCCGCAGCCTATGACACGTTGGGAGAATTGTGCGACTATCTTAATGCGCAGACCGGAGTGGCCTGCACGTTAACCGGTGGAAAGCGCGATGATTCTTCCGTGTTATTGGGGAACACTGCCGCTTTGGTGGCGGCTGGTTCCGATATCGCCGCGGCTGGTGGCTATTCAGTGTTAATAGGAACGGCTGCCGTGGTCGCAGACGATACGTCAGCGTATATGATGAGAATCGGTATAACCCCGCAGGCGGGCAGACGCGTAGTGCTTAAATACTGCGATCTGAACGTCAATGTGGCGGATGCCGATGCTCTCCAGGTCTATGGTAAACTGGCGAAGTACGCCGGGGTATCAGATGGCGTGGTTCGAAACGATACGACCAAGGTCATCGGTTCGATCTATACCGCAGACGATACGTCCGAATCCGACGGAAATCTCTATGGTGGAAACTGGATAGAATTCGCCAAAGACGAGCACGTCGTGATCTCGGCCGGCAGCGGGACCGGAGTACAGGCAGTTAACACTAACTTCCTGCAGTGTTTCTGGGACGAGAAATAAAGCGTAGTAAATTTGTAACAGGCCCGGCGTGGCCTAAAAAACCACGCCGGGACTTTAAACAGTCAAGGAGAGTATCATGAAAGAGTCAATATTCCATTGCGGCCGATATCCGGAGCTGGTGCTCACGGTGGAGCCGTTCGGTATGAAGGATAAATTCGGGACCAAGACGAAGGCTGTGCATCTTAACTTTAAACCGGACCCCGAGTTGGGTGCCGGTATCCTGCGCGTTTCCAACGAGGAACACGTGAAGTTTGTGCAGGCGCACGAATACTTCAAGGGTGGCAAGATCATAGACGTGACCGACGCTGATGTAAAGCCTTCGCCCAAGGCGTCCAATAAAGTCGTGACCGGGACTCATAGTTCCCTGGATACACGCCCGCTGTCAGGCAACGCGCCTGCTTCCGCGGATCTTCCGGTCAAGGCCGCAAAGGTGCCCGCTAAACGCAAGTAAGGAGCCATCATGTCTGCTTTAACGCTGGCGCAGTTCATCCAGCAGTGCAAGCGCAAGACACGCTACGGCGATCCGAGCGTCACAACGGACAGCATAACCGCTGACATCGTGCATTACACGAATCAGCGGCGCTTCCGGTTGTGGCGCCGGTATCCGTGGGCGTGGTCTATCTATGAGTTTACCCTGGCGCTGGTGGCCGGGACCATAAACTACACGCTTGATGTGTTGGTGGGGGATATTGTCGCTATTGATAATGGTAACGGTGGATATTTCAAGAAGCGCACGTTAAAGCGCTATCTGCAATGGCATAAGGGATCGCAGACCTCGGACGAGTCAACGTCTGATAATCCGTCCGACTATGTCAGGATGGGACAGGACGAGGCCACAGACGCGCTGAAAATAAAGGTATGGCCGGAGCCGGCGAGTGCGGCTAATCGAACCGGATGGGCGAAGAAGCGTATTGCCCGGTACGCGGTAGCTGATATCGCCACGAACACGGACTTCGGGTATTTTCCGGAGGAAGTGCTGGACGTGCTGGAATCCGGAGTTATAGCCGACATCTATGAAGCGCAGGGGAAAACTGCTGAGTCGGTGGCTAAGAACCAATACTTCCAGGCCGAGATGGAGCGTATGGTCAAGGAAGAGGCGGTTGAAGAGGATAGCGAGGAGCAGCGCGACCCGCCCGATTATATGATATTCCATAGACGCAAGCGCGGAGGGACCACGGTCACGTGAAACGCTTACTGCTGATTATTGCCCTGGTTACTCCTTGTCAGGGCGTCGAGGCTCCCCCCAAGTATCTGAACGCTTGGGGTGGGCTGGACACTTTTCACGACAGTGCGCAGATACGCGATACAGACGCGTCGGCGCTTTCCAATGTGTTGACCGATCGTGGATTCCTAGAGAAGCGCACCGGTAGTGAGTTATTCCAGACGCTATTGGCCGGGTGGTCGGTGCTTTACATGCAGGAGTTTGTGGCTTCGTCAAAGACTCGGTATCTTATCGCACATGCGTCGTCAACGGTCTATGCCAGTGACACGGCCACGGCGTTTGCGGCTATATCCACCACGACGCTGGGGTATAACGTGGATTGCGTATCAGCTTATGGTAAAGAATACTGTGCGGATGGGTTCGCCACGCCGTGGGGCTGGAATGGCACCGCGGTGACGCGGCTGTCATCGGCTCCGATCTGCACGTTCCTGGAGTTCGCGGACGAGCGTTTATATTGTGCAAACACCACGGCTGGCGATAGTCGAGTTCATGCGGGCGCGTATGGCGATCCTGCGGACTGGACAGTACCGGCCTTGGACCCATTGCCAGCCGATGTGCCTAATATGTGGACGTTTAACCGGACGGATGGCGAGGGAATAACCTGTTTCAAGGTGACGCCGTGGGGCAAATTCATAGGGAAGCGACATAGCACGCATATCCTAAAGGGTCAAGATAACGTCACCTATTATAAGCGCCTTATTGATCCTGGCATTGGGTGCGTGGATGATCGCAGTGTGCAGATGGTGGACGGCGTGCTTATGTGGCTCGCGCTAGAGGGTGTATATGCCTGGGCGGGTTCGGGGAAGCCGGAACTTATCAGCCAGGATATTGACGCGGAGATAAAGGCGGCGCGGCAGCTCGTAAGCAATAAGGCGAGTTGGACGCAGACGTCGCAGGCTGACTGGCAGTTGGGCGTGTTGAATGTATCCGGACCTGGGGCGTTGGTGTCGGAGACGATAACTCCGGGGAGCATAACGCCTAGTTCGTGGACGGTGGTTGACACGTCTAGTTCAGATTTTATAGCTGGCCAAGTATTGGATAGCACTTCTTTTTATTACATGTATATTAGCACAGCAAGCGGACGTGGTGATGTGGTATTACGTACTGCAGACAACATGGGGGCTGAAATTTCTGATACAGGAGGTTGGGGGGTTTTATATCCTACTAGATTAACAGATAGTACGATGTGGGGATCTTATCTATGGAGTGATACACGTTCCGGAGCATGTTCTGATTATGCATCCAATTATGCTCGGATATATTATGGCGACACTTCTTCTTCTTATACACAAATATTAACACATCCGGTTGATGGGACTGACTCTTTTTTAAATTTTGATTTAAGCGCATCGACGGTGACGTATGTAACTTTTTTAATTAGAGTTCAAGGGACTGGGACTTCGGCTACGTATACTTCTAATTTATTCGTAAAACCATCAGTGTTCACTTTTCATTTTAAATCTAACACTTCTGGAGGGACGTGTGTGTTTAAATGGGATGTTGATTCGTCCAGTAATTCAAATAATGGGATTTACGTGTCGAGCATATTTGATACTGTTCTATCTACCCCAATTGCGGGTCCTCTTTCTAGCAATATTGTCCTATCTCCTGGCACTTCCGTATATTTTGATGTGCATACAAGCACTACTAATAACAATACTGCATGGACTGATTGGAGGGCATCTACTAATTCAGTAATAATAGAGAAGCGTTACTGGCAATATAGAGCTAAATTTAGTTCTTCTGATTCTGCCTATACTGCTATATTGAATGATGTCACATTATTGGCGCGGACGACCGCTGAATATTATTCCGATGTCAAATATATATCCGCTTCCACTATTACATGGTTGACGTTTGACTCCAATGAATCAGCAGATGGCGGGAGTCTTTCCTATTGGACGCGTACGTCAACTGGTGCATTTACTAAAAGTTCATCGACTCCGACATGGGTGGCGCAAACAAATCATTTACAAGTTGCGGCGAATGCATCTGCGTATTATCAATGGAAGACTCTGTTTAACGTGCCGTCGGGGTCGAACGCGGTGACTATAAACGACGTAACGACGAATTGGCAGGAGGGCTCCGCGGCTCCGGTGGCTTCGCTTGTATGGGATCATAGGTATCATTTATGTGTGATGAATTCCAGCACGACCGTATTGAACGATCGCTGCTGGGTATATCAACGCAATAAGCGCTGGACGCATTTTGACGGGCCGAACTACTCCGCGCTTACTCTTTTTAATAACGAGCCGCTGGCTGGATCTGCCGGCACCGATGGCGCTATCGACAAGATCATGCGTCCGGGCATTTACAGCGACAAGGGCGTGGCGATTGACGCATATTGGGAAACTCCGAACTATACTTGGGAGCAGCCTAACCATCACAAGACTTTGCGTAATTTATGGTTTGACGCGGAGTATAACTCCGGAGGCACGTTGGATGTGGGATATGCTCTTAATCGCGGGACTGTGTTCACTAGCACGTCCACGACGCTTGACTCTACATCCGGGTATGTGGCTAAGCGCGTGGAGAACTTGGTGGACGGTTACGCCAAGGGTCGGTATATACGATTGCGCTTTGGAAATGATATACTTGATAAATATTTCAGGTTGAACACTGTTACAATATATGGAGAAGTTGATCCATTAATTTCGGATTAGCGGAGGACATTATGCCCAGCATGCCGCAGGAATATACGCCGGAGATGAATAAAAACTTTTTCGAGAGTTTAGCGCGTCCTATCGAGGAGCGCACGAACCTTAACGTGGGTAAGGCCCGCAGCGAGGCTCTTGCACGTGGTATGGAAGGCGACCCTATGGAGGCGCTGGGCGTGGCATCTGCGCGTAACCAGGGTGCCCAGCAGTTGGGTGACCTGTGGTCCGGCATCTCCATGCAGGGCGCTGACCGGGCGCGAGAGGAGCGCATGAGAAATACCGAACGCGAGGACACGCAGGCGTTTGGAGCGGAGCAATCCAAGCTAGGGCGTGATTGGCAATCCGGTGAAAATATCGCAGGGCGCAACTTTCAGGAGAAAATGACGCAAACAAACTACGACAACGCTGTGGGCATGAACCGCAGGGAAAACAGGAACGCATATCAGAGCGAATTATGGGGAGCTGGCGGCAAGTTGGCTGGCGGATTCCTAGGGGGGTTATTCTAATGCCTTATGATTTCGGCAATCAGTGGGGACAGATAGGGTCAGATCTGGGCGCAAAAGTGGCAGGCCGCCCATCGGCGCGTCAGTCCAAAGATGCCGACCGCGCTCTCGCCGCTAAGATGGCGCAGGATAAATCGGACTACGAAAAAGGCCAGGACAAAATAAAGAACTTCAACACTATGGGCGGCGACTCTGAACGCATAATGGCTGGCGCTCAAGAGGCTGCTTTCATGGGGACAGACGCCGAGGAGAACTTTAAAGCGAACATGACAAATCCCGGCAATATGGTGATGCGGAACGAATTCAAATCACCGTCGCAGGATTTTAAGGCTTATCAAGATTTTCAGGATAGGCTCGCCAACAAGATCAAATATAAAGGCCGCACAATGGAAGACCAGTTGGCCATTGATGCCGCGCGTGAGGAGGGCAGGCAAGAGACCAACGCGGCACGCATATCCGAAACATCCAAGGCGAAAGCCAAAGCTGAGGCGGACAAATTGGCAAAAATTGAAGAGATGTTAAAAGAACCGCCCGACTATAATGGGCCGTGGAAGTTATTCGACTGGTCTACTTGGGGGAATGGAACGCCGCCGGACAAGGGCGCGGCGCCGGCTGCGGAAGAGACGCGCATGGTCAATGGGAAGCAGGCGATATTTGATTCAAAGACTAAAAAATTCATAAGATATAAATAATGCCTATCCCAAAATGGGAAGATTCGACACCTATTGACGATATCCCCAAGTACGAGGATAGCGTTGCTGTTGGTGACGCTCCGAAATACGAGGATAGCAAGCCGGCGGCGCCGTCCTTTACTCCCGACATTTCAAACCTCACAGTCAAGCCGCCGAAGTTGGCGGAGTTTACACCGGAGCAGATACAGTCATCCGCGCCGGTTATCCCCGCTTTACGTAATCTGCCGGCACCGCCGATGCCTAAAGTGGGCGGAATTCAAATGGCTGGGGATCTTACTCCTGGCAGCGTGGACACGTTGCAACAGGCCGAAGAGGAGCGTGCGCGCGCGCAGTTCCAACAGATACAGGAGCCGGTAAAGAAGGTATTGTTTTATAAGCCGTTTGAGGCCGAGGGCGCGGCTATCCGTAAGACCGCGGCCGGGCTCGAGCCGCCGGTGCCCACGGCCAGTCCGTTGGCTATGGCGGGTTCTACGGCGGCCGGTGTCGCGCAACTGGCCGGCGGGGCGATCCAGCATGCTACGGTGTTGGACCTTATGACGCTTTTCGGCCCGAAAGCGGCCAGTATGATCACGGAGTCCAATTGGTTCCGGAAGCTGGCTATTTCGGAACGTGCGTTGGTGGTACAGCAGTTATCGGACGATCAAATCATCAAAATGGCGCAGGGCATGTCGCACAAGGCCCGCCGGGAGTTTGTGGCGGGTAATCCGCGCGCCCGGACGTTATTCACCCAGGGCCCGGAAGGGCCCATTTCGGCAGAGCGCACAGTGGCCGACGTTGCCTCTGGCGCCCCTGAACCGGAGCCCGCGGGTATTCCGCCGGCTCCTGCTCCAGCCGCGCCCACAGCCCAGCCACGGCCGCCTATGGGCTCGTTTGAGGGCACAGTCCTTGAATTCAAGATAAAGACGGCTATGGGGCTTAAGCCGGCCGATCACCTGACCGATACCGCCATAAACGCCGCATTCGCCGCGGGTAAGATACCGCAGGACCTGGCGGAGCAGATGGGCCATCCTGGGGCGTTGCAGGTTGCGGCCGAGGAAGCCGCCAAGAACGCGCCGCCGGCGCCTGCCCTGGACCCCGCGAGTCAACAGATGGCTCCGGAGCAAGATGTTGAATCACGGCAGGAGGCTATTTCACAGCCGCATCCGCGCACCGGGCAGCCGGTTTATGCCATGAGCGAGAGTGATTTTAGCGCCGCGATGCGTGAGGTGGCGCCGGAGATGTCACCTGAGACCATATCAAAGAGGTATCAGGCGTTGTTATCGGAGTCAAAAGACTTAAAACTGGTAGACGACCGTGAGATTGCGCAATTAAACGACCCTAAATTGGCAGAGGAGTCTAAAATCGCGCAGGCCGCCGGGGAGATGTTGCCCGAGGATCACGAATTCAACTTTATGGACGCCGGGCCTGCGTCCTTGTCAGCGATGTCGCTGGAGGAGTTACGGGCTAAATTCCCAGGCATGAGTGAGCAGTTACACCGTGAGCTGGTGGTTGAGGGTCTTAACGCGGGGCAGATATTACCGGAGCAAGCGCCGTATGCCGATATCAAGAAAGCGGCCATAGATCGCGTGAATCAGGATCAATTGAACGTAGAGAAGCGTCAAGCGCAGGCTGGCGATCATCCGACGCCTATTCTACAGATGCTTTGGAAGCGGAAGCTTAACCGGGCTGGTGCGCAACGCGAGGGTATTGACCTCGGCGCTATGCGCGGGTATTTCACGGAGAAGGGTGGCATGACCATTGAGCAGGCTACGGAGAACGCCTACGAGATGGGCTGGATCCTGGAATATGACCAGGCTTTGTTTTTAGAGGCTATGGACAAGGAGTTGATGCGTAAAGAGGGGGTTATAAGGTCGCCGGAGGCCGAGTATAAGCCAGGTGGTCAGTCATCATTAATGTACCACGGCACGTCTGCCGCTGATTTTAAGGAATTTAAGGGCGGGGTGGTGTATCTCTCCGGGAGTGCTGAGGAAGCGGGGGCATTCGCCGGCGGCGGGATTTTGGGCGGGGGCCGTGGTACCGGGTCGTCAAGGGTGCTGAGCGTCCGGGTTCCGGACGGCCCTAGCGAGAGTATCGACGCAATTGTCCAAGAGACCATCATGAACGATGGGGATTTGGACGCCGTCATCGCAGAGCATGCGGCGCTGGCTCGTAAACGTGGCATTGAATACCTGACGTTTAACCATCCTGGAGTGTCGGGTGAGGATTTTGAGGCGACGGTGGCAGTTAACCCGGAGAAGTTGAAGATTGTGCGGACATTCTTGGCGTCGCCCGGCCAGGAGTACACGCCCGCACCGGCTCCTGCGTTCTACTCCACCGGCGAGATGCCCGTCGACCTGCGCGACTTATTCTCTATGCAGTCGGGCGAAGGTGGAAAGTATTCGCAACCTGCCTGGCATGGGTCGCCGCACGATTTCGACAAGTTTCTGCTGCACAAGATAGGTACAGGCGAGGGTGCGCAGGCTTACGGGTGGGGGCTTTACTTTGCGGGGGATAAGGCGGTTGCGGAGTATTACAAGAAATCCCTATCTAGCAGGGAAGATGTTGCCTTTGAAAAAGATGGCGTAAAACTTTCCACAGGCATAGATATGCTTCGGGAATATTTTAAACCCGATACTATCGTTCATGGCTATAGCGGCATGGACAAGGTTGTGGCTTTCCATGACGGAATAAAAGAAGGGACATCGTGGTACGTAGACGTTGCAGAGGTTGATAGGAATAATAAAGTTATAGGCCGTGTTAGACGGCATGGAACGATGCCTAGCGGAAGAGAATTTAATGAAGTGCTTGGCCGTGACGGCTGGAAGAGGACAACCGGCAAACTCTACGAAGTCAACATACCCGACAGCGACAAAATGCTGGATTGGGATAAGAAGTTATCAGAGCAATATGACAAAAGCAAACTATTCAAGGACGCATTTGAGAAAATATCTAAAGAACACCCACAGTTAAACATGGACGTCAAAGGGAACATTCTTTATGGCTATCTGGAAGATAGGCTAGGTTCTCCCGAAGCAGTTTCAAAATATCTAAATAGCCTTGGAATAACTGGCATTAAATACCTTGACAGCAGTTCTCGCAGCAAGATAACTGTTCACGTGGAGAAGATTTTAGGGAACAATACGGATTATGGCGTATTTGAAGGGGCTGTTGGTGTAAAGATGGGGCCAAGATTAAAGGTTTTTAAGACAGAATCGGAAGCCAAAGATTATGCTGATAAGAACAATAATTTAAATCACAACTACGTAATCTTCGACGACAACCTTGTGCAGATAGTCAATAAGTATTCACAGCCAGGGGCGAAGTATGCGCCCGGCCACGTCTACACGCCCGGCGAGATGCTTACGGACGAGGCGGGTGCCGGCGCGGACACGGCGTTGGCCGTTACCGACACGCGGCGCGTGCGGCCGGTTGGCCAATATTGGACGGATATACGGCCTAATCCGGCCATCGACGGCATCAATAAGCAGACGATGGAGAAGGGTTTCGCCAGCGCGGTCGGCATGCGGATTGACACCATCCAGGACGTGGCAGAGATTGACGGGTTCTGCGTTCGGCATCCCGGCATTGAGCATTATGCTGTCACCAAGTTGAAGGACGGTAAGATCACCGGGTCGTTGGTGCTGACGTCCGGGAAGGTAGGTTGGTTTGACATAGACGTCTACCGTGACGTTATAGACAAATTCCTTTCGACGGATTGTGATGAGTTCTACGACACGCATGGCCATCCCAGCGGCGACTCTACGCCGTCCGTGGACGACATAAAGGCCACGAAGCGCATGGCCGCGGACAAGCGGTATAAGGGCCACGTGGTAACAAACCATAAGACCTACACGGCCATCATGCCGGATGGCACCGCTATCGCGCAGGAGTTCCGCAATGAGAAGCAGTCGTTCCGTAAGGACATTGAGCAGATGTCATGGTCGCCGGCAGTGGTCGGGTGGGCGCATGGATCCCTGCAGGGCGATAAGCTGGGCATCATGTTCGTGGACGTTAAGAAGCAGGTCATGTCGTTCGACCAGGTTGACCCGCGCTCCAATTATAACGCCTATATCCAGCGCAATGCTTCCAAGTATGGTGCGGTTGGCGTGTTCCTGGTGACCGGGGACGCGGCTTTCGCCCGCATGACTCCGCGCGTGCTAAGTGGCAGTTACTACGATCTGCTGGTGATCGGCGCTGACGGCCAGTACCGGAGCGCGGCGTTGGGGCACCTGCCTGGCTTTAGCATCGACCTGGCGGATACGCAGAAGTTCCCCGAGTTGGAGGGTGTGTTCGGCGCCAATAGGCTGGCCGAGACTCCCGCCGACTACCATCCGGAGGACTATCAGAATATCATCGGACGTTTTAAACCTGGCATGAAACTCACATTGCGGTCAAGGTTTACATCCGCACAGTTCCCCAAAGGTCTGCCGCGCGGGTCAGAGTTTGAATTGAAGGCGGTTGCAAAGACCGGCGAGATGCTGGTCACGTATCAAGGCAGGGTAGTCGCAATGATTTTGAACCCGAGCTTGTTCAAGGAGACGTACCGGGCGCCGATAGTAAGGGCGCCCGTGATCCCGGAAGCCACGTGGTTGCGCGGCATGGAGCGTGCCGGGTCAAGGGATACGGGGTTGCCACCGACAGAGACAACGGCTCTGGTTAACGCTGAATTACCGCCTGGCGAGAAGGTCAACGTGTGGGGCGATATAATCAAGTATTACATGGGGACAAAGCGCGAACGCTTCCAGGCAATGGCCGGCAGTGTGGAGAAGGGCGATAACTGGTATAACGCTGTCCGGCAGATGGCGGTCAATTTAAGCTCAGTAAAGAAGATGGTTGAAGCAAGGAATAAAGAAATTTTAGGCAGTATCCCGAAAGAGATTCGTGAGCAGGTGCACAATATCGTTAAGGGCATAAGCATGTCACCTGCTGGTGAAGTAATCGGGGGCGGAATACAGCCGGCCGGAGTGGTACAGGGTAAGATGTTGCAGGTTGGTCAGGAGTTGCCCGATAATCGCATAATTGGGAACGAGATAGAGCCGGGAGTTTATCAGATTTACAGGTTTTTTAACACCCTGGGAGATTACAAGACGATGGTGGCTGAGCACCCTGAAACCGTGAAGTTCTTTAAGGCGTTTCTGGCCACATCTGAACTCCTGGACAAGACAAAACTTGGCCAGGAGTTGCCCGCGTTTTCCAGGGAGGTGATGAAGTCGCAGTATGATATACGGACCGTCCACCCTACGGGGTATTTGTGGGTGCCGTCGGTTAAGCCGGAGCAGAAGTTCTTCACTAAAATCGGGAATCTGTTTAAGAGTTACGTGGCGTCCGGCCGGAAATATAAGACGGGGATATTGGCGGAACGCGGCGGTGAGAATAAAGACCTGCTTAAAACCTTAACGGAGAAGCAGGTGGATTTCGCCTACGAGAATATATACAACAACACCGTGGGCGATATCCTGTCCACGATCTTGGAGCCTATTGGGAGCGAGGGCGTGAAGCCTGGATTTATTGAGGTAAATCTAAACAAGCCTAAACTGGCCGCCATTATAGAGTTAAAGCGTGGATTGCTTTTGGCGAATGGGATAGACGTCGCCAAGATAAGCGAGTATCAGTACCCGATGGATATTGAGAAAGAATTCAATCTACAGCGCACTGCGAAGTTTAACCCTGCGCGGCAGGCCGTTGTGGATGACATGAAGAAGCGCACCAATGAGTTCGTGGGGTATATCTTAACGAACTACCTCATAAGGCCGAGTACGGCTGTGCGTAATCTGACCAGTGGTTTTATGCAGTATAATCTGCGGACGTTAACTCATTTTTATGAAGGCATGTTGGGTGAGGGATTAATGCCGGCGGTAAATGATATAAAAGCATTGGCCACATCGTTACTGCCATCGGTGCGGCAGGAGATACCGGCGGAAATGCTGGGGATTAATTTCTTCTCTGAGATCCCGGGGAATTTAAACCTGATGAATAAAGCGCTCGGGCCATTTAAAGCCGTAGAGGTATTCTTTAAACGCGCGTCTTTTGATTCGGATTTAAGCACTTTGGCGGGAAAGGCATACGACACTGTAAAGCAGGCAGGGGGCGTGAAGTGGGGCGATAAGGCGCAGTTTATCCACGACTGGCGTATTAATTATTTCCAGGATGTGTTCAATTTTCTATCTGATAATTCGGACAGCGTAACTTTTGACTATGGAAACAAGCCTTATTTTTTGGAGAAGATGAGCAACAGTATCGGGCGCGGCATGGTTCCGTTCCCCAACTACCTTTACCATAAATGGCGTATGTATTCGGAGTATAGTCCGATGCAATTGGTGGGGATGGATAAAACCAATTACAAGAACAAGATCTCCAAGATGATGGCGGGCATGACGATGTTCGCTATCGGTTCAATCATCGCGTCGGGATTGGTGGAGGATCGTCGCCGCAGGTTAAAAAAACTAGAAATCAAGAAGTTGCCTTGGGAATTTGACACAACGGGGCGGATAAAGGTATACGCCGACGATGAGGTTGAGCGCTGGTTAAGGATTTACGATCTGCCGTTTATCGGGGACAGTGTGTACATGCTGGAGATTCTAAACGGATTGTCTAGTGTAGAGGACTGGATGAAGGACACGCTTTCAATGGGCCCGATATTTAATTCGATGGCTATGGTCGCGGGGTTTAAATCGAAATACACTACCGGATCACCGACTAGTGCGATTGCCGGGCAGCAGGTGGCGGGGTTTATTCCGTTCGGCGCGTATATGCAATATGTGCGCATGGTTGCTGATCCTGTTAAGAGAAAGACTTTCGCGAATAATTACTCCGCTTTTGAGGATTTTATAAATCCTATTATAGACGCTGTGCCTGGCGCGTCCAAGATGTTGTCACCGCAGATCGGGAAGACAGGCGCCGAGAAGGGGCATATTCGCAAGTATGACATCCCTGGCCAGACCATGAGCTTCTTTTTTCTGAATATCCGGTCTATCGATAAGCAGGAATATAAGCAGTATATGATTGACCAGTACATGTCGGGGAAAGTGCAGAAGCGCATAGAGAAAGAAACCCTTAAGAAGGCGGGGGTTCCGCCGCGATGAGGTATTTACTCGCTCTGATGTTGCTACCTGGGATTGTTGCGGCCGAGTTGCCGCAGCAGATCCCGGACACGGCCATTATGGAGAATGAGGAATTTATTCTTAACAAAATTGTCCGGCTAGATATTTTGGCGAATCAAGTACCCGCTTCATCATCTACCCTTTTTGGTGCTACGACAAACTCTACTAGCTTTGTATGTTTAGCAGGATCAACCGTAACTTTGACTGTTCAGGCAAATTCCCGCGTATTAATAAATTGGGCAGGTATCCCTACTTCCGATGTGGGGCAAGCCACCTATTTTGTTACCGCGTATGATGGTACTAATTGCGTAAATTCAGCCAGTGGACAAGGTTATTACTCTATCAATACTACCGGAGTCGGATATAATAGTGCCGTTATGTCTGCTACATGCCTAACACCAGCGTTAAGTGCTGGGGTGCATGGATTTTGCGTAAACGCTAAAGTAAGCGGCGGTGGGGCAAATGGGATATACACGGAAACTGGATTTTTATCGGCTATTGAGATACGTTAATATGAGCTTCCTAGATATTTTTAAAAGAAAGCAATGGGAGAAGTTGGGCGAACCAATAGACCATGATACTCTTTATGAAGAGATACGGTTACTTTATAACCCATCCCATATAGCACTACGCGACGCGGATTTTAGATCTATCCCCTTTTACGATTGGGATTGGTTAAATAAAAACTACGTCAGACCAATGCCTTCTTATAAATCTGAGATAGCAGACTGTGACGATATGTGCTTGTTTAGGATAGCAGACATACGCCGAGGGTGGATAGAGAAATCAAGGGGGAAAGAGGCACAAACTTCAGGATGGGTGACGGGAATTAATCCCAATGGAGGGGCGCACCAGTGGGTATGGCAAAGAGACGATAATGGGATCTACCGTTTTGTTGAAGGTCAAACCGGAGAGTTAATGGTGGGAACTCCAAAGGCATATTACAGTTTTGAGGCTTAATGCTTAAAATTATGTACGAATGGACTCGCAGGAACTTAAGGCGTATTGAGATAATGGGCCCAGAAGATACGGCCAAAAAGCCAGAGATACCGGATTGTAACACGATTACGGCACGATTACGGAAGGCTACGGATGAAGCACATGCAAGAGGTCGTAAAATATTAAATATCATAAAAAGGAATAACCGCAATGGCTGAGGAAGATTACGGAAACGATTTTGTGGAACGGCGCCGCCCATCAGTGATGGTTCTTGAGCCGAGACAAGCCCAAATGCTTGAGGAATTGCATACACTTGTCACACATAAGGAATTAGGCATAATCTGCTTACTGCAAAAGCATGATAAAACACTGTACGGCAACGGCTGGCCTGGACTTAAAATTCAAACCGCCGCGATATGGGCGTTAGTGGCTATATTAGGTACTGATAGCCCTGTCGTACAGAAACTTGTTAAAATGTGGTGGAGATAATATGACCGTAAATAGAATAAGACAGGCTTGCCATGAAGTTCTGGCTAAAAAGGAATATCTACCTAAATTGGACGGGACGACCTTTTGTAATTATGGAGTCCATGAGATATTAAGTAAATTGGGCTTTCCTGAATTTTGTTGGGATCAGTCAAAAGCTCAAAGGCCCATGCTGGCTAATGACATAGCGGAGAAGTGCGAAAACGAACTTTGCGAACTGGATATTATGAACGCCTTTGACGCGGCCAAGGAAGGCCGTATTGTACTGGCGGCTATCAAGATGCCAAATCACGGCCATGTGGCCATCCTATACCCCTTCCCGGCGCCCTATTACAGCGGTAAATGGAAGAGGGAAGTCCCTTGTGTCGCCAATATAGGCAAGGACAACGGTATCATCCCTATAAATTGGGCGTTTGGTGCTATGCCTAAATTCTACGAAGTTAAAAAATAGGAGGATTAATTATGGGTGGAATTATCGGAGCCATAGGCGGTGCGATAGGTGGGTTTTTTAAAGGCGGGGTACTTGGTATGGGTGCATCCCTTATCCAAAAGTGGCTTAACAATAAAGCCGAGGCTAAGGAAAAAGATAAAGAGATTGAACTGGCACGATTGGCTGTACAACTGGCTATCCAGAAGGGGAGTGCGGATGCTATCATAGAAACAATTAAAGCCAATGCCGCGTCCAGAACGGCAAGTTACGAACATGACACTAAGACGATGAACCTTGCGGCCGGGATAACGCAGTTTTTCGACGGCGAGAATAAAAATAGGTCTGGTCTAGGGTATTTTGTGAGTTTGGTGCTCTTTGTTATGTCGTTTGGGCTGGACTTCATTAGGTTGTCGTATCGGTCGTTTATGGGCTATATTTATACTACATTTAGTGCCCTGATTGTGGTGTATGCGTATCATAAAGGTTGGATTACTATGGATGTGATACAGCGTTGTTCAGAGTACACCATCTATGCGTGGGTTGAAACTTCCGGTCTTATAATAGCGTGGTACTTCGGTAGCAAGAACGACGAAAAAGTTAAGCGGAAATAGGAGCACAACAATATGGACGTTAAAGACTTAGCAGATAAAGTGATAGCCGACTTTGAAAATCTTAAAGTTGCCATTGGCGATTTTAAAGGCTCATGGGTTGAAGTGGTTAAGAATATACCCAAAGCCATTATTGCGGTTGAGAAAATAGGCAAAGACTACATTCTGTCTGGTTCAGATAAGAAAGCCCTTGCCATTCTTGTTCTTGACCTCATTGTTAAAATAAAATGGATGCCTGGATTCATAAAAATAGCCATCATCGAAATAGTGATTGAGGGCGTGATTGCGGCTTACAATATGTTTGGGCATGAATGGTTAATGAAACTATAAATACCAGAATGTGGTATAATCATTATGGTTGAGTCCTACCGATAAAAAAGGACTTAGTTCTCTCCCGCATATTCCTGAATAACAAAAAGCTCTCCGGCTCGTCATTCCCAATAAAATGATACCGGGGAGTTTTTTTATCTCTTGACATTGTCTTACAAATGTCTTACACTATTATCGTTATGAAAAATAAAATCGTTAGAAGATGCAAGTGGTGTATTCCTGCACATCGTATGGATCGACGTGGACGCACGATAAAAGGAAAAATAGAAGATTCCACTCCTGGGGTTATTTTCACGGACGGAATATGTTCAAAGGCTGAGAAAAAACTATGGGAGGGTTATTGTGAATAATGTCGCATTGTGGCAGTATTTTGTAATAGGCGGGCCTTGTTTCATTGTGGGGTGTGTGTTTATGTACCTCTTTTATAAGGATTACACGAAAGGGCTCGAAGACCTAATCTTGGAAGAGAAAAAAGACATAAGGACTACAGAAGATATCTCAAATCATCTTCTGAATAATTTATGACGGGATCCGGGAATCACATGGTTGACGGTTCGGATTCTGCGCTGGATAAAATAGGCAGATGTCCCTGCGGTGGATATTTCAACGAAAATAACTGGTGCGGATTGCATAACGAAAATTGCGATTTATCATCGGCGTGCGCTGAATATATTTTTAGACCGGCTGCTAATAAGTCGTGCCCACATTTAAAGATAATCCTTATTTGTGGGCATTGTGAATCTAAAACGGAGGCGCGATGAAATATTTTTTTATGTCTTTTTTTTCTCTAATAATAGGAATTCTATTGGGGGTAGAAATGGCAAAGGATAAACGCATATTTGTTAAACCTGAAAACAGTTTTAGGATTATAGAGATTCCTATCTCCAGCGGTCCAGTGACACTAGAAGGAGCTGGATTATTCAGATGTGAATGTAAGAGGATCGAACAATGAAAGACTTAATCACGGTTAGGTTGCCTGATGGCATGAAAATACAGGTATCCAAGTATGCTAAAGTCCAGAAGCGGAGCATGTCTAAGGTGGTTGTGGATGCAATACGTAGGCTGTTAAATTTGCCGCGTTAAGCGGCCGGCGTGACTATCGCCTTTTGTTTGTCGCCAGTCCTTGACGAAAGGGAAGATAAAAGCTGGTCCGTCTGTATAAGGCCAATCCAGCCCGCCGCCTAAATTATAAAGAGGAATATGATGAAAGATATCTTATCAGAACTATCGAAAGTAAATCGTCCAGGGATGAACGAACTGATTAAATTCTTGGTATCATCGGATTATTTTTCAGCACCGGCATCGCGTGGTTATCATTTGAATGTTGTTGGGGGACTTGCAAAGCATCACTGGAATGTTTTTAAAGAGTTATGCGATATTAAGCATTCTATTTGCCAGTCTGCGGACAATGACTCTATTCGCATCTGCGCTCTATTGCATGATATATGTAAGGTTAATTTTTTTAAAGTAGAGCGCGGTGGGGATCCTCTTTTGTTCGGATCTATAAAAATCACTATTGACGATCAGGAACCTCTCGGACATGGCGAGAAGTCGGTAATCGTACTGCAGCGCTATATAAAATTGACTACGGATGAGGCGTTGGCTATCCGATGGCATATGGGCGCCTGGGACGCGGTAGGCGACACGTCCCGGCGCTGTCTTAACCAGGCGCTGGATCGATGTGCGCTGCTTCGTGGACTTATGCTGGCGGATCAGATGGCTACGTTTAAGGAGAAATAATGATAATTTATTACGCAACCAGTAAAGCCATAAAGGAGGATTAACAATATGAGAATGTGTAACTTTTGTTCGTTCAAGTTTTCAAAACAGTGGCATAAGGAAAAAGGGGAAAGATGTTTACTGGGGCCTGTAGATTCAGATGGTTTTATACAGGTGTTTTCTTTCCCAAAATCTGTTAGCAAGAAAGAGGCGTTTGCAAACCCGAAAAAATATGTCCATGCTTGGTACATGGCTATCGGTGATAAGTGCGAGTGTTAAATAACCCATCCCAAACAAGGTAAGGATAAATAATTATGAAAATCATAATAGACACAGGCGAACTAGAAGAAGCCATAGATACGTTGATAAACGACCAAGCATTAACGGCTAGTCAGAAGATACTTATAATGCCAGAAGTCTTTGCGCCTTTTCTTACTGCCAAGTCGTCCGTTGAGGTTCCGTGTGGTATGGTGGAGGAATTGGAGGAGTATTGCCGCATGCCTAGCCCCTGGAAAGGTAATAGTGAGAAATACGCAAATGGTATGCACGAGTCCAAAAGGCATATAAAAGAAATCATCTACCGCAACACCCAATCCCCCAAGCAACAGGACGGGTTGCCCATATGTACAGAATGCGGAGGCAATGGTTACGTCCTTGAACGTTCAGGTTATGGTGAAGAACAAGAACCGCAAAAGTGCCTTAATTGCGGAGGAAAGGGCATTGTTTACCCCCAATCCCCCAAGCCCGTAGAGCAAGAGCCGTTGGCGTGTTTGGCTGATAGGAAAGGGTTTTGGGTTAATACAAACTGTCATAACGGTAACTGGTGCGTAAACATGGAACGCAATGAGATAAGTGCTGGGTCAAATAAAGCCTTCTCTGCTATAGAAAGAAGTTTTAAGTTCGCCGAATCCAAAGCAAGGCAGTATTTAGAATCGTTGCCCGATGTGAAGAGCAAGTAATTTAATGGCGCGGCGGCGTATGGGCGTATTTGGCTATTAGCCTATGGACGACACGCTTACCGAGCCAAACGGTAAGAGTAGCAGGTTTAAATCCTGCCCGCGCCCAAATTTAAAATATGGATAGGAGGAATATATGAGAATAGAAATAAAACATAGGTTTAACGGTTCGGTTTTGTTTTCGTGCGAAGCGGTCAGCATGAAAATAGCGGTTAAATTGGCTATAGAGGCAGGGGCCGACCTGTCAGGGGCTGACCTATCGAGGGCTAACCTGTCGGGGGCTGACCTGTCGAGGGCTAACCTGTCGGAGGCTAACCTGTCGGGGGCTGACCTGTCGGGGGCTGACCTGTCGAGGGCTA